>Ga0179587_10000155_pt1 | contig 29297 bp, 17 predicted proteins | sample CZODoug2_1_08_16_FD_185932 | JGI IMG/M metagenome (GOLD analysis project Ga0179587, IMG submission 185932) | Vadose zone soil fungal communities from Angelo Coast Range Reserve, California, USA - CZODoug2_1_08_16fungal | ecosystem: Environmental > Terrestrial > Soil > Vadose zone | place: USA...
CTTCGAGCGGCAAGCTGCGGCCTGCCTCCGAGCAGCTGCGATCCGAACCGGCAATTCTCGCCGGCATGGCCCACGCCACTTTGCCAAACAGCAAAGTTCCTTGGCTGGACCTTATCGCCGATTACGATCGGATCCGCAACGGGATCGAGGCCGTGTTCCCGGATTTCAAGGATTTCAACAACCGCATCCGCATTCCCGGCGGCTTCCGCTTGCCGCTGCCACCCACGATGAGGGTCTGGAACACCGCGTCCGCCAAAGCCGAATTCATCGTTTTCCAGGGCGTTGCCGAGGATATCGAGATCGCCGCTCCCGATGTGCTGAAACTGACGACGATCCGCAGCCACGACCAGTACAACACGACCATCTACGGGCTGGACGACCGATACCGTGGAGTCTTCGGTCGGCGGGATGTCCTCTTCGTAAACGAAGAGGATCTTGCCACGCGCTTGCTAGAACACGGCGATGTCGTCGACGTCGAAACGGCCATTCCATCCGGCAATTGTTTGCGCCTTACCGGCCTGACTGCCGTGGCCTACGACATCGCCCGTGGGTCGGTCGCCGCCTATTACCCAGAAGCGAACGCTCTTGTACCGCTTTCCTATCACGATCAGCTCAGCGGGACCCCGTCTTACAAATCAGTGCCTGTGAGGATATCGCGGAGTCCCCGCGCAGCCGATCAAGTGGCTCCGGCCGGCAGCCGGGAACAACGAAGCTAGGTCGCAGGAAATGAGCGCATGAGCCCGACCACAGCGGGAGAATCCTTCCATGGATCTCACTAGGCTTCCTGTGCTCGCGCTCGCCTGCACCGCTCTCGCCGCGCCTTACGGTGCCGCTCTGGCCGACGATAGCGCGCTGGCACCATTGCAGGTGCCGGCGAAGACCCTGCCGGTGCCGGCGGATGTCAGCCCCGAGCTGCAGAAGATCATTGCGGCGCCGCGCAATCCCGCTTGGAGTGTGTTGTGGAAGACTGGCGAGGAATGGCGAACGGCTGCCAACGTGCAGGCTGCCAAGACCGTCCAGGCCCTCCCGGCCATGCGCCAGCGCCTGCACGTCACGGTGCAGTCCGGGACGATGGACGGGGTGAAAATCTATGTCGTCACGCCCGACGTCATCCCGCCCGAACACCGTGACAAGCTGCTCATTCACCTACATGGCGGCTGCTATGTACTATTTCCCGGCGAGTCGGGAACCGGTGAGGCGATCATGATGGCGGGGTTTGGGCACTTCAAAGTAATCTCGATCGATTACCGAATGCCGCCCGAGGGTTACTTTCCCGCAGCCCTCGATGATGCGATGACGGTGTACAAAGCGGCATTGAAGACAACCGACCCGAAGAATATGGCGGTTTTCGGCACATCCGCCGGCGGCGCGTTAGTGCTCGAGATGATGCTGCGGGCAAAGGGGGAGGGGCTTCGGCTGCCTGGCGCGATAGCACCGGGTACCCCGATGTCGGACGTCACGAAGTCCGGCGACACGTTCTACACGAACGAGATGGTCGACAACGTCCTGGTATCCCGCAATGGATTCTGCGACGCCGGCACGGTTGTCTACGCCCGCGGCCATGATCTCAAGGATCCATTGCTCTCACCCGTCTACGGAGATATGCACGGCTTCCCGCCCTCGATCCTGACTACCGGGACACGCGATCTACTGCTGAGCAATACCGTACGCGTGCACCGCAAGCTTCGGGACGCCGGCGTCGATGCGCTGCTCGAGGTCTACGAGGGCCAGTCGCACGCGCAGTACCAGTTCGATGATCGGGTGCCCGAGACCAAGAAGGCGTTCGACGAGATCACCGGATTCTTCGACCGCCATCTCGGCCATTGACGCTTGGAGGAGCGTGGCAAATGGAGACGGTATGAGCGAAGAACAGGACACACAGTCGGTGCAACGTCCTGGAAAGCACCGTACGGTTTTGATCGTTGCCGTGGCGGTGATTGCGGGCCTGGTGGTTGTCGTGCTCGTACGCTCGTTCACGCATGAGTCACATGCGCGTGGCGCCGCACCTCAGGTCGTCAAAGTCGCCCAAGCGACCAGCGGCGACATGCCGGAAACTTTGGCGGAGCTCGGCACAGTCTCGCCCGTTGCCACGGTAACCGTGCTGCCCCAGTTGAGCGGCTATCTGACCGCGGTCGGTTATCGCGAAGGCGAGGATGTGGCCAAAGGGCAGTTTCTGGCCCAGATCGATCCGCGTCAATTCGAGATCGACTTGCAACAGGCGCAAGCGCAACTGCTCAAGGATCAGTCGGCGCTGGCTCAGGCGCGTTCCGACCTTGCCCGCTACCATCAATTGCGCGCGCAACAGGCCATCGCTGAGCAGATCGTCACCGACAGTGAGTTCTTGGTCCAACAGGACGAAGCCCAGGTCAAGACCGACCAAGCCAATATTGCTCAGTTCCGGCTAGACCTCGTGTATTGCCACATCACGGCGCCCGTCGCCGGCCGGGTCGGCCTGCGTTTGGTCGACCCGGGCAATTACGCCACCGCCTCGAGCTCGACTGGCATCGTCGTCATTACCACCATGAAGCCGACGACGGTGGAATTCACGGTGGCCCAGAACGACCTCGACAAGGTGATCGAACGTTTCAATTCCGGCGCGAAGCTGCCGGTCACCGCCTATTCGAGCGACAACGCCCGGAAAATTGCGACCGGCACGCTGTATGCGATCAGCAACCAGATGGCCACGAGCACCGGCACCGTGATGCTGCGCGCGAGCTTCCCCAATGACGACGAGGCGCTGTTCCCGAGCGAATTCGTCAACGTCAAAGTTCTCGTCGACACGCTGAACCGGGCGGTGCTGGTGCCCACGCCGGCAGTGCTCAGTGGCGCGCCCGGCGACTACGTCTACTTGGCCAATGCGGATCACACGGTATCCGTGCGAAAGATCAGCTTGGGCCCGAGCGACGGGAAGAACACCGCCATCCTGTCCGGTTTATCCATCGGAGATACGGTCGTCATCGATGGCACCGACCGGCTCAGCGACGGCGCCAAGATCAGCCTCGCGGGAGCGGACACCGGCGCCGCGCCCTCCACGGCGGGGACGCGGAAGAAAAAACCAGGTACTCCCGCGCAAAGCGCAGGCGCGTCCACGGACGGCGCATAAGGGGTAGTCGGCGATGTGCACCCCATGAACATTTCCCGCCTGTTCGTATTGAGGCCGGTAGCGACCTCATTGCTGATGATTGCGCTGGTGCTGGTCGGCCTGGTCGCCGCGCGGTTCCTACCCATCTCCTCACTGCCGGACGTCGATTATCCGACCATCCAGGTGAAGACCTTCTACCCTGGCGCAAGCCCCCAAGTGATGGCGACCACCGTGACTGCGCCGCTGGAAGTACAGCTGGGCGAGATTCCCAGCCTGACGCAGATGACCTCCGCCAGTTCCGCCGGCGCCTCGGTCATTACCCTGCAATTCAATCTCGCGCTGAACCTCGACATAGCAGAACAGAATGTTCAGGAGGCCATCAACGCGGCCAACAGCTTGCTGCCGACCAGCCTGCCGGCGCCGCCGATTTATGCGAAGGTCAATCCCGCCGATCAACCCATCCTGACGCTGGCCGTCACGTCCAAATCAATGTCGCTGACCCAGCTGCAGGATGTTGCCAACAACCGCCTCGCCTCGAAGATTTCCGAAGTGCCGGGAGTCGGCTTGGTCTCTCCCTCCGGAGGCAATGTGCCGGCCGTCCGGGTCGAAGCCGACCCGCAAAGACTCGCCGGCTACGGGCTCAATATCGACGATCTGCGCACCCTGCTCGCCAACATCAACGTCAGCCAGCCGAAGGGCAATTTCGACGGACCGGATCTGGATTACACGATCAACGATAATGATCAGATCCAGGATCCCAACGACTATCTGAACACGGTGATTGCCTACCAGAATGGCGCACCGGTGTTCATGCACGACGTGGCCAAAGTCACCCAGGCTGCGCAGGATATCGAACAGGGTGCCTGGTACGATCACGCGCCCGCGATCGTGCTCAATGTGATGCGCCAGCCGGGGGCGAACGTGATCGCCACGGTGAATCAGATCAAGAAGCAGCTGCCGCAACTCCTGGCCAGCCTGCCTCAGGCGATGCAGGTGCAAATCGTCGCCGACAGCACTGACGTGATCCGCGCCTCGGTCTCCGACGCCGCTGTCGAGCTGCTGCTGTCGATCGCGCTCGTGGTGCTGGTGATCTACATGTTCCTGCGCAACGTGCCGGCCACCATCATCCCGAGCATCTCCGTGCCGGTCTCCCTGATCGCCACGCTGGCGGTGATGTACGAGCTCAACTACTCGATCGACAACCTGTCGCTGATGGCGCTGATCATCGCCACCGGCTTCGTGGTGGACGATTCGATCGTGATGATCGAGAACATCGTGCGTTACCTGGAGGAGGGCATGAACCCGATGGAAGCGGCGCTTGCGGGCGCGGGGCAGATCGGTTTTACCATCATGTCGTTGACGATCTCGCTGATTGCGGTGCTGATTCCGCTGTTGTTCATGGGCGGCGTGATCGGCCGCCTGTTCAGCGAATTCGCGGTCACTCTCGCCATCACCATCGTGATTTCCGCGGTCGTCTCGCTGACTCTCGTGCCGATGCTGTGCGCGCGCATCCTGCGCCGCAAAGCCGAGCGCAGTCCGAGCCGCTTCGAGCAAAGCAGCGAAAGGCTGTTCGACAAGACGCTGGCGGCCTACGGGCGCGGCCTCGCCTGGGTGCTGCGTCACCAGAGTCTGACTTTGATCGTAGCGACCATGACCGTGGCGTTGACCGCGATCCTGTACATCGAGATCCCCAAAGGCCTGTTCCCGGTGCAGGATGTCGGCGTGATTCAGGGAATCAGCGTGGCCGACAATTCGGTGTCGTACAAAGCGATGGCGGCACGCCAGACGGCCCTCGCGGACGTGATCTTGAGAGATGCCGACGTGACCTCGCTGACTTCCTATATCGGCGTCGACGGCACCAATACGACCCTCAACAACGGCCGTTTCTTGATCAATCTGCGGCCGCATGCCGCTCGTTCGCTCAGCGCCGGCCAGATCGCCAAGCGCCTGCAGGACGAGGTGGCCGGTGTATCCGGCATCAAGCTGTATTTGCAGCCCGAGCAGGATCTCACGCTCGATACCACGGTGTCGCCCAACCAGTACCAGTTCGTGCTCAGGGGACCGAATCAACAGGAGTTCGAGAAATACGTGCCCGAACTGATGACGCGGATGAGGCAGATCAAGTCGATCACCGACGTGACCAGCGATCTTGACAACGATGGTTTGAGCGTGAACGTCGTGGTCAATCGACAATTGGCGGCGCGGTATGGCATCACCCCGGCGACCATCGACAACGCGCTCTACGATGCACTCGGCCAGCGCATCGTTTCCACCATTTTCAACCAATCCAATCAATATCGCGTGGTGCTGGTCGCCAAGCCCGACAGCCTCCCCGATCTGCAGGCGCTCGGCACCCTGTACCTGCCGACCCAAACCGGTACCACCGGTCAGGTGCCTCTGAGTGGCATCGCCGATATCAAGATCACCAAGGCGCCGCTGGTGGTGAGCCATCTTGCGCAGTTTCCGGCCGTCACCGTCTCGTTCAACATTGCCCAGGATGCCTCGCTGAGTAAGGCGGTGGCTGAGATCGAACGGGCCGAACGGGCCGTCAAGCTGCCGCCTTCGATCACCACGTCCTTTCAAGGCGCCGCCCAGGCGTTTCAAGATTCCCTGTCGAGCGAGGTGTTCCTGCTGATTGCCGCTCTGGTCACCGTGTACATCGTGCTGGGCGTGCTCTACGAGAGCTATATCCATCCGGTAACGATTCTGTCCACGCTGCCTGCCGCCGGCATCGGCGCGCTGCTGACGCTGATGTGGGCCGGCAGCGACCTGGACGTGATCGGCATCATCGGCATCGTGCTCCTGATCGGCATCGTCAAGAAAAACGGGATCATGATCGTTGACTTCGCGCTCGAAGCCGAGCGCCGGCACGGCAAAGCTCCGAAGGAGGCGATCTTCCAGGCGTCTTTGCTGCGCTTCCGGCCGATCCTGATGACCACGCTGGCGGCGATACTCGGCGCCCTGCCGCTGCTGGTGGGCAGCGGCACCGGCTCGGAGCTGCGCCGACCGCTGGGGCTCGCCATCATCGGCGGCTTGATCGTGAGCCAGATGCTGACTTTGTTCACCACGCCGGTGATTTATCTCTTGTTCGACCGCTTGTCGCAGCGGTTGAGCCGGACACCGCGTGAACCTTCGGCCGAGAGCGCGGTGTGAATATTCCGGCACTGTTCATCAAGCGGCCGGTGGCGACCACGCTCCTGGCGATCGCCATCGGGTTATCCGGCTTGCTGGCCTATTTCCACCTTCCGGTCGCACCGCTGCCGAACGTCACTTTTCCGGTCATCGTGGTGCAGGCGAACATGGCCGGCGCAAGTCCGGAAATCATGGCCTCGACCGTGGCCGAGCCGCTCGAGCGGCGGTTGGCGACGATCGCCGGCGTCACCGAGTTGACCTCGACCAATTTCGTCGGCTCGTCGATGGTCGTCGTCCAGTTCGACCTGAACCGCGACATCAACGGCGCGGCGCGCGATGTGGAAGCGGGGATTCAGGCGGCGCGCGCCGACCTGCCGACCACGCTGCGCAACAATCCCACCTATCGAGAATACAATCCGGCGGATTCGCCCATTCTCATTCTGTCGTTGACGTCGAGCACCTTGACGACGGCACAGCTCTACGATTCGGCCGACACCATCATCCAGCAGCAGCTGTCGCAGATCGCCGGTGTCGGCCAGATTACGCTCGGCGGCAGCGCCTTGCCCTCGGTGCGAGTCGAGCTCGAGCCCGACAAGCTGAGCAGTTACGGCATCGGACTCGAGGACGTGCGCGCCGCGATCGCCGCGGCCAATGCGGACAGCGCCAAGGGTCATATCGATCAGGGAGATCAACGCTACGAGGTGATCTCCAACGACCAGGCGACCAAGGCGGCGGATTACCGCGATCTCGTCATCGCTTATCGCAACGCCGCGCCGGTATTCCTGCATGACGTCGCCGCCGTCGTGGATTCCAACGAGAACATCCGCAATGCCGGGCTCTTCAACAACATGCCGACGGTGGGCGTGATCGTCTTTCCGCTGCCCGGCGCGAATATCATACAGACCGTCGCGCGGATCAAGAAGGTCCTGCCACAGGTCGTGGCGACCCTACCGCCCAGTGTCCAGGTGCATATCGCGCTCGACCGCTCGCAATCGGTGACCGCGGCGGTGAGCGACACCGAGCGCAGCTTGGGGTTGGCCGTGCTACTGGTCATCGGCGTGGTTTTCGCGTTCCTGCAATCGCCGCGCGCCACGCTGATACCGGCGGTGGTCCTGCCGCTATCCATCCTCGGCACCTTTGGTCCGATGTACCTGCTCGGCTACAGCATCGACAATCTCTCGCTGATGGCGCTGACCATCGCCACCGGTTTCGTCGTCGATGACGCCGTCGTGGTGCTGGAAAACATCGTTCGCCACCTCGAGGCCGGCGCGGAGCCTCTCGAGGCCGCGCTGCGCGGCAGCGCGGAGGTCAGCTTCACGGTGATCTCGATGAGCCTGTCGTTGATCGCAGTGTTCATACCGATCTTGTTGATGCCGGGCATCGTCGGCCTGCTGTTCCACGAGTTCGCGGTGACGCTGTCGATCGCGATCCTGTTCTCTCTGCTGATTTCCCTCACGGTCACCCCGACGATGTGCGCGTACCTGCTTGGCCGCGCCGGCACCCTGCACTCCAAGGCCAGGTGGGCGACCTGGGCCGACGCGCAGTTCGAGCGATTCAAAGGCGCCTACTCGCGCTCGTTGACCGCGGTACTCGATCACGCGCCGCTGGTTGGCCTGGTGCTGATCGGTCTGATCGTGCTCAATGTCGCATTGTTCAGGCTGGTGCCATCGACGTTTTTTCCGGAGCAGGACAATGGGCTCCTGGTAGGCCAGATCATCGCCGATCAAAGCATTTCCTTCCAGGCGATGGAGAAAAAACTCCAGCAGTTGCAGCACATCGTTCACAGCGATCCCGCCGTGGCCTCCGTGATCGGCTTTACCGGCACCCGCTCCCTCAATTCGGCCAACGTGTATGTGGCGCTCAAACCCCTGGCGCAGCGGCACGTTTCGGCCGATCAAGTGGTTCAGCGGCTGCGTCCCAAGCTCAACCGCGTCTCCGGCGCTCGTTTGTTTCTGCAGGCGGTTCAGGATCTGCACATCGGTGGCCGGCAATCGGCCGCCGAGTACCAATACACGTTGACCAGCGAGGATACGGCCGCCCTGTACGCATGGACACCCAAGCTCGTGGCCGAACTCAACAAGGATCGTGGCCAACTCGTGGACGTCAATTCGGATTTGCAGCAGAACGGCCTGCAGACCTATGTCACCGTCAGTCGTGAGACCGCGATGCGCTACGGTTTTCAACCGAACCAGATCGACAATGTGCTCTACGATGCATTCGGCCAACGCACTGTGTCGACGATTTTCAATCCCTTCAATCAATATTTCGTGGTGATGGAGGTGGCACCGACGTATTGGCAGAACCCGCAGATGCTCGAGCGCATACGCCTCAGCACGGCCGCCGGGAATCCCACGGGTACCCAGCAGACCCAGGCACAGGGCGGCACCGTCAGCGGTCTGACGGCCTTCTCGGCGGTTTCCGCCGCGCAAACGCCCTCGTCCAACACCAATGCGCTCAACGCGAACGCGCAAGCCAATTCGGTCACCAATAGCATCTCGAATGGCAGAGGTGGAAGCTCCAGCGGCAGTGCGGACAGCACGGCAGCCGAAACCCTGGTGCCGCTGCCGGCCCTGGCTTCGTACCGCAACAGTCACACAGCGACTCAGGTCAACCACCAAAGCGGCCTGGTTGCTGCGACGATTTCCTTCAACCTGCCTCCTGGCGGATCCTTGCGCGGGGCCGCCGCGGCGATCGACAAGGCGATGCGCGATCTCGGTATCCCGGCCTCGATCCGTGGCAGCTTCGCAGGCGCCGGGCAGGTCTACGCCCAGTCGATGTCGACCATGCCGCTGTTGGTGCTCGCCGCGCTCGCGGCCGTCTATATCGTGCTCGGCATCCTCTACGAGAACACCGTGCATCCGATGACCATTTTATCTACGCTGCCGTCGGCCGGCATCGGCGCGACCTTGGCGCTGCTGATTTTCGGCACGCCGTTCTCGGTGATCGCGCTGATCGGCATCATCCTGTTGGTCGGCATCGTCAAGAAAAACGCCATCATGATGATCGACGTCGCGATTCATTTGCAGCGCGAACAGAAGATCGAGGCGCAGAGAGCGATTCACGACGCGGCGGTAATTCGACTGCGGCCGATCATCATGACCACGGCGGCCGCCGTGCTCGGCGCATTGCCGCTGGCGATCGGCATCGGTCAGGGCGCATCGCTGCGCCAGCCGCTCGGCATCACGGTGATGGGTGGCTTGATCTTGAGCCAGGTATTTACCTTGTATACGACGCCGGTGATCTACCTTTATCTCGATCGCTTGCGGCTCAGGCTGCGCAGTTCGACAAAAGGCCTGCCCTGGCGCACTGACGTGGGTGCGGACGCATGAAAACCATGAGCGCTAAACTCTGCATGATCGCGACGCTGAGCGGGGTGCTCGGCGGCTGTCTGGTCGGCCCCGACTACCACCGGCCCGCGGCGCCCGTACCTGCACGCTACACGGAACTGCCCGGCTGGACAGCGGCCGCGCCGGCCGATGCGGCGCCCAAGGGCGATTGGTGGACCGACTTCCACGATCCCTTGCTCGATCAACTCGAACCGATGGTGGCAGTGTCGAACCAGACCGTGCGCCAAAACTTCGCCAACTACCAGCAAGCGCTGGCCGAGGTGAAAGTGGCGCACGCCCAGCTGTTTCCCATGATGGGAGTCACCAGCTCAGCGAGCCGCTCGGCCGGTGCCGGTTCCGGTGCCGGTGTCGGCTCCGGAGCGACCGGTACCGTCAACGCGGCGTCGTTCGAGGGCACGGCCAGTTGGTCGATCGACCTGTGGGGCAAGGTGCGCCGCTTGGTCGAGGAGAATGCCGCCACGGCGCAGGCCGACGAGGCGACCCTGGCCAACGCCACCTTGTCCGAACAGACTTTGCTGGCCACCACCCTCATCGAGTTGCGGCTGGCCGACGCCGATATCGATCTGCAGCAGAAAACGGTCGACGCGCTTCGGGAGGCGCTGGCGATCACCGAGCACCAAGGGGAGGCGGGCATCACCGCAACGCCGCCCTCCGCCGTGATTACGGCGCGAGTCGCCTTGGAAACGGCCCAGGCCAACTTGATCGGTCTCGGTGTCGCCCGCGCTCAATTTGCCCACGCCATTGCGGTATTGGTCGGCAAGAATCCGGAGGAACTCGACATTCCGCACGGCACCGTCATGCCGACACTGCCGACGATCCCAACTGGAGTGCCCTCGACATTGTTGCAGCGCCGGCCCGATATCGCCGCCGCCGAACGCGCCATGGCCGCGCAGAACGCCGCGGTCGGCATCGCCGTCGCGGCTTATTACCCGTCGCTCTCATTATCGGCGTCGGCGGGCTTTTTGCAGTCGCCCTTGGCCGGCTTGTTGCACGCCACCAATCATGTCTGGTCGATCGGCGCGGCCGGCAGCGAGACGCTGTTCGATTTCGGCGAGCGCCATGCCCAGGTCGAGGCAGCCAAGGCGGCTTATGAGGCTGCCGTCGCCAGTTATCGCGGCACCGTCCTCTCTGCATTCCAGTTCGTGGAGAACGACCTTTCGGGCTTGCGCATCCTCGCCGAACAGGCACAGGCGCTCGACGTCGCCGTACGCGACGCCGAGCGCGGCTCGCAGATCGCGCTCGCCGAATTCCAGGCCGGTACCGTCGACTACACGACTGTGGCGTTGGCTCAGGAGACTCTGTTGGCCGACCAGCAAAGCGCGCTCAGCGTGCAGCAGAGCCGTCTCATCGACGCGGTGTCCTTGATCGGCGACTTGGGCGGCGGCTGGTCCCAAGCCCAACTGCACGATCCACTGCGGCCGAACAAGCGGACACCGACCAACGCGGCACCTTAGGAGGTCCCCTAGTGGATTGGAATGATCAGCTGCAAACGAGTCTGATTTGGCTGGGCAAGGCATTCGTCGTCAGCTCGATTGGATTGACCATAGCTATTTACCTCCTGGCGCGGTTTAGCGAGTGGGGGCGCCTGGTGCGGCGTATTTCATGGGAGTACTTCAACCCTTCTCGCAGTACAGTGCCTTTGGCCTGGCTCGCCTTGATTGTTCTCATGACGCTGTTCTCGGTGCGTCTGAGCATCCTTCTATCGTTCTGGTACAACGGGTTTTACAGTGCCATGCAGAAGCTGGATGCGAAGGCGTTCTGGTTCATGCTGCTGGTCTTCGCGACGCTGGCAACGGTGTATGTACTGCGAGCGTTGCTGGCCTTTTACTTGCGCCAGGCCTTTCTCATTCGTTGGCGAGTTTGGCTAACGAACATGCTGATGGAGCGCTGGCTCCGTAAGCAAAACTATTACCGCAGCCAGTATGTGCCTCAAAGGGTCGACAATCCGGATCAGCGCATTCAACAAGATGTCGAGAGCTTCGTCGGGAGTTCCTTGGGCCTTTCGATGGGGCTTCTGGATTCGGTCGTGTCGCTGTTTTCGTTCAGCATCATTCTTTGGGGCCTGTCCGGATCCCTGGCATTTTTTGGCTGGCAAATTCCGCGGGCGATGGTATTTATAGTGTACCTGTACGTGATTGTCTCGACAGTATTCGCGGTACGAATCGGCCGCCCTCTGATTCGCTTGAATTTCTTGAACGAGCAATTCAGCGCCAATTTTCGCTACGCACTGATTCGGCTGAGAGAATACGGTGAAAGCATAGCGTTCTATCAGGGGGAAGCGGTGGAGCGCGACAACCTTGTCATGCGCTTCGGCAACGTGATTTACAATATGTGGGCGATCCTGTTCCGCTCAATCAAGTTTCAAGGCTTCAACTTTGCAGTCAGCCAAGCCGCCGTGGTCTTTCCGTTCATTGTTCAAGCGCCACGTCTGCTCAGCAGGCAGATTTCGTTGGGTGATGTGATGCAGACCGCGCAGTCATTTGGTCAGGTTGAGAGCGCACTGTCGTTCTTCCGCACTTCCTATGACGATTTCGCCGGCTACCGAGCGGTGGTCAACCGATTGTCCGGCTTCCTTGATTTGACGGAATCCGCCGAACGGCTCGGCAGTGTACGGATGGAGCCCGATGCGGAGCGTATTGCAGTGAGGTCATTGACTGTCAGAACGCCGTCCAACGTCGCTCTGGTAAAAGACCTGAGTCTCGAACTACCGCCGACCGCGTCACTGCTTGTTCGGGGCCAATCCGGCGTTGGCAAAAGCACCTTACTTCGCGCGATGGCGGGCCTATGGCCCTACGTTGACGGCACCATCGTTCGACCGCCGGACCGGCAATCACTATTCCTGCCGCAAAAACCGTACCTGCCGTTGGGTACGCTGCGCTTGTCTCTGTACTATCCCGGTATCCCTGCGCAGACCGATGATCAGGCCGCTGCGACACTGCGTCGATGCCATCTTGGGCATTTGGTCGCCCGCCTCGATGAAGAAGATGACTGGACACGGATCTTGTCCCTTGGCGAGCAGCAGCGATTGGCGATCGGCCGCTTGTTGTTGAACCGTCCTCGAGTAGCATTCCTGGACGAAGCCAGTTCCGCAATGGACGAAGGATTGGAGCATTCGATGTATCGGCTGTTGCGCGAATCCTTGCCAGGCGCGACGTTGGTCTCCGTCGGCCATAGAAGCAGTTTGCTGAGCTTCCATACCCGGGTACTCGAATTGCTGGGTGAAGGCAGGTGGCGACTACGAGAGTTGCCTGACGCTGCATCGAATGCAGCCCGCAAATCGATGCTGCCTTCGCCGGGGGACACCGCAGCTCACTCGTAATTTCAGCTGTAACTCGAATTCCGATTTCGGGAATCGATGCGTAATTCGACTGACGTAGATTGGCTTCCCCACAGCTCTGATGATCCTGAGGAGGATTCATGAACAGATTCACTTGTGCCCTCGCTGCTGCTGTCGCCGTAGTTGGCTTCACGGCGACCGCTCCCAAAGCAGAGGCTCAGATTGGCATCGACATCGGTGCCGAACCCGCATGCCCTTACGGCTACTACGACTTCGCTCCTTACCCCTGTGCTCCCTACGGCTACTACGGTCCGGAATGGTTCGCCGGCGGTGTCTTCGTCGGTGCTGGCCCGTGGTTTCACGGCGATGAACACTTTCGCGGCCATGTAGATAACCATTTCGATGTCCACCGTGGTTATAGAGGTCCGGTACCGAACCGCGGCGATCACCCTGAGCCCTCGCACCATCTGGATCAGATCGACCATTTCCGAGGAAATGAAATGCGCGATGGGCGCGGCCACGCAGGCGGGGGCAGACGTTAGGGGATGCTCCGTGACGAGCATCACTGGAAGGCGCACCGCAATACAGACTCTTGGCTTAGGGATTGCCGCGAGCGCGATTGGCCTCGTCATCGAACGCACGCCGATGGCTCAAGCGGCTTTATCCTCGGCGCTCACGCCCCAGGATGCGGGGCAGTTGAACGCGCTCATGCAGCGGCTTGCCAAGGCTCCGAGGCGCCGAGACTTCAAATCCGTGCCGATGATCCTCACCAACCCGGAACAGTGGGATCACGAAGCGCTCTCGGAGACCCTGGCTTACAAGCCGGTGCCTAGGCAAGCCTGGGACAGCACCGACATCGCCGGGCCCTGGCTGAACCTAGTGCGCAACGCGCTGAACGCACAGATCTGGTCATTCAAGCATCCGGATTTCCTCGCCGTCTCGGTCACCCATGGCACGGCGAACCTCGCGCTTTTTGACCACGCAATGTGGGACAAGTACCAGCTCACGAAGTTCGCCGGCGACAAGTTCAAGACCAACACGCTGATCGAGCATCGGAAGGCAGAATCCGCGGAGCCCGCACATTTCGAGGATCCTGCGGGCGCGTTCTCACCGGAAGACAATTCGATCCCCGCCCTGATGCGGCGCGGCGTGGTGTTCATGTCATGCCACAATGCGATCTGGGAGCAAGCGGCCGCGCTGATCAAAGCGGACGTGAACCCCGACAAGCTGGCGCATGACGCGCTCGCGGCCGACCTGACCAACCACTTGGTTGCGGGCGTGGTCCTCATCCCCGGCGCCGCTGCCACGATGCCTGAGCTGCAGCAAGTCGGCTTTCACTACGGGAAATGAGGAGATATGCGATTCTTCTCAAGCGCTGGGCCCGACATGCCCGGGAAAGCCGCGACGCTTCGGCTGCGCACCGTCAATGGCACTAGCTTCGAGCTGCCTGTGAAGGCCGGCTGAGACAGGGATGGGCGGGGAGGGTGCGCCTGTTACGGGTGAAATGCCATGCGCAGCGCCCGCAATAGGCGCAAATTCTTCGGATGTCACTCTGTTCCTGACCTGGCGGCACACCCGCGAAGCAGATTTTGGAGGAGGTTGCCGAGGCGGAACGCGGCCTGACGATGCAGACGGGAGTCGCGTCCGGCCGGTTGCATGTAAGCGCTCCATCGCTGCTCGGTCGGTTGCGCTTGGCGCCAATGCTGCCCGGCTTTCTGGTGGAGCAGACTCGGGTCTCGGTCGATCTGATGCTGGTGGATCGACCGGTACATCTTGCCGAGGAGGGTATCGATGTTGCCCTTCGCATTGGACCGCTGGAAGACTCAGGCCTAATTGCCCGCAGGCTCGACGACATCCAGCTTGTTGTCTGCGCCGCGCCGGATTATCTGCGCCGGCGCGGCGAGCCGGCGACGCCGGACGACCTGGTCGAGCAGGACTGCCTGGCCTTCGGCGATGTACCAGGCGTGGCGGAATGGAGCTTCCAAGACGGCGCAGTGCGAAGATCTTTGCGCATTCCAACCCGGCTTTGCGCCAATGATTTCGATACGTTGGTCAGTGCGGCTTTGGCAGGGGCCGGGCTCGTCCGAGTGCCGTCCTGGCAGGTTGCGCATTGTCTCGCTGACGGACGGCTTAGGATTGTGCTCGAGGCCTATCAGCGGCCGCCCACGCCATTGAGCATCCTAACCCTGCGCAACCGCCTGCTTCTGCCGAAGGTACGCGCCTTCGTGGATTTTTTGCAGCAGCAGTGGATGCGTCCGCGACCGCCTCTTTGATGTTATCAGACGGCCGTAACCACGCGCCGGTGTCCCCTGGCCGATCAGCGCAAATAGATATTGCCCACGTCCCCCCGTGACCTCCGTGGCGCGCACCGCTTTCAGTGGACCGTATTGCTAGGAGCTCGGGAGTTCGAAGATCTCCGGCCGCACCGATCAAAATTCGCCAGTTGCCGCATAGCTACATTGGAGCGTTCCGCCAAGCCGGCGGTCAAGGCCAATAATTGGCGGTTTCGCCCACATTGAACTGAGGCCGATTAATCACGTCCGAGGCCCGGAAGGCAAACAAAAGCGCTACGAATGTAACCGGCATTCGTGTTTCTGAAATCGAAGCGTAGCCTGGTCTAGGGAAAGTTTTAGTCGTCAGATTTTCTGAATACCCGTCGCGGCGCGTTGCATCGCGCCAACTGAAGGAGATGTCATGGTCGCGCTGGCCGCAATTGATACCTATGATGCCGTGGTGCTCGGCAGCGGCGAGGCGGGAAAATCGATAGCGTGGCATCTCGGCAGTACCGGCAAACGCGTCGTGGTCGTCGAGCAGCGCTATGTGGGCGGTTCCTGCCCCAATATTGCCTGCTTGCCGAGCAAGAACTTCATCCACGGCGCAAGCATCGCTCATACTGTAACCGCAAGCGAGGCGCTCGGAACCCGCGTCGCAAGCGGTGTGTCGATGCGGGAGATTCAGGCCGGCAAGCGGACGATGGTGGAAGGCCTGGTCCAAACGCATCTGAATAAGTTCGCCGCCAGCGGTTGCGAACTCGTGATGGGACGGGGCAGCTTTATTGCCGAGCGGACCCTCGAGGTCGCGCTCAACGCTGGAGGAACACGTACGCTGCGCGGCGACCAGGTCTTCCTCGACGTCGGAGCCTTCGCAAGCCTCCCGGCGCTGCCCGGGATCGCCGAAGCCGCTCCACTCACGCATGTCGAGCTACTTGACCTTGACACCGTTCCCGAGCATCTGTTGATCCTAGGGGGCAGCTACGTTGGCCTTGAGCTCGCGCAAGCGATGCGCCGGCTAGGCAGCCGCGTCACTGTCTGCGAGCGCGACGACCGGCTCCTGCCCCGCGAGGATGGCGACATCGCCGAAGCGATCCGCCAGCTGCTGGAGGACGAAGGAATCGCCCTCATCACCGGAGCCCGCGTGGACCGCATCTCCGGGCGGTCCGGCGACAGGGTGGCACTCCACGCCATGATCGGCGGCTCGCAGAAGACAATCGAGGGTTCGCATCTGCTGGTTGCCCTGGGTAAGACGCCGAACACCGACGGTATAGGCCTCGAGCGTGCTGGCATCAAGCTGACCCCCTCGGGCTACGTGAGCGTGAACGACAGGCTGGAGACGACGGCTCCCGCCGTGTGGGCGATGGGCGACTGTGCGGGAAGCCCGGCGTTCACCCATATGGCGTTCGACGATTTCCGCATCGTCAGGGACAATCTCCGCGGGAAACAGCGCAGCACCACGGGGCGGCAGGTGCCTTTCTGTCTGTTCATCGAACCCGAGCTGGCGCGCGTCGGACTGAACGAGGTCGACGCCAAACGGCAGGGCGTCGCCTACCGGCTGACGGAACTCTCCATCTCGGCGATCCTTCGCACCCGCACGACCGGCGAAACGCGTGGCAAGCTCAAGGCACTGATCGGGGAGGACGACCGGATCCTCGGATTCACCGCGTTCGGCCCGCGAGCCGGCGAGTTGCTGCCGCCGATCCAAATCGCGATGCGGACTGGGCTTTCCTACCATGCAATAGAGGAGCTGGTCGTCGCACATCCCACTTACGCGGAGGGGCTGGTCTCGCTTTTCTCAAACATCAAGCCACTCCGTCCTGACATGTCGTAGGAGAAATGGACCTGACCCTCGACATTGATCTGCGCAGCCGCCGGGACAGCCGCGGCCATTAGCGTAAGCCTGCGCGTGGCCCATATTGGCAGCAACCCAACGATTCTTGGAGGACACCATGACCATATTCGATCGCGAAAGTCTCGCGCATCGTGTGATCGCCGAGGGGTCCACCATGACTCCGCTCTCCCGTCGCACCTTCCTCGCCGCCGCCCTCGCCTCCGGCATTCTGTCCACACTGCCCGCCTCGGAGAGCGTCGCGTCGGAAACCGAGAAGCGTTTGGTCGCCGGAACGCGAACGCTTGAGGTAAATGGCCGCGCAGCACGAGTCTACAGCCTCATCGGACCGGATGGACGCCCGGGCATTCGGCTCCGCTCGCGTGAGCGGTTCCGTGTTGATCTCGAAAATCAGAGCGGCAAGCAGACGCTCGTCCACTGGCACGGCCAGCTGCCGCCGTGGACCCAAGACGGATTCCCGTGGCCCGAGACTCCTCCGTTGGCAAACGGGGCGGTGCAATCCTACGACTACACTCCCATACGCGGAACGTACTGGATGCATTCGCACTATGGCATGCAGGAACAAGTCCTGATGATCGCGCCCCTGATTGTCGAGGACGAATTGGCGCTACGCGAGGATCGACAGGATATCGTTCTGATGTTGCACGATTTCACCTTCCGGAGTCCCGAGGAGGTGCTCGCCAGCCTCACCAACTCGAATGCAGTCAGTGCGCAACACGCTGCCATGACCGGCATGATGAACATGGCAGGACGCGACGCGCCGGTCATGCAGATGCCTGGGGCTGGGACCCCGCGAATGGACCTCAATGACGTTGATTTCGATGCGTTCCTCGCCAACGATCGGACCCTCACAGATCCTGAAGTCGTGCGCGTCGACCGCGGCGGGCGGGTCCGCCTTCGGGTCATCAACGGGGCGTCTTCGAGCCAGTTCTGGATCGCTCTTGGAGCGCTCACCGGCAACGTCGTCGCAGTCGATGGCCATCCCGTCGAGCCCGTCGCAGGCCAACACTTCCCGATAGCGATGGGGCAGCGCCTCGACGTGTTGATCGATCTCCCGCGGACTGGAGCCTTTCCAGTACTCGCGCAACTCGAAGGCTCGTCACGCCGGACCGGAATCATCCTCGCTACGCCAGGTTCGCGCATCCCGCGTGTTGCAGATCAGGGCCCGATCGCGCCACCGATCGATCTTTCGCTGGAGACCCGGCTGGCCGCCGCAGAGCCGCTCCGCGCGCGTCCCGCGGATCTTGCCCGCACCATCTTGCTTGACGGCAGCATGAAGCCCTATTCCTGGTCGATGGACGGAGAAACGTGGCCACACATCACGCCGCTCATGGTGAAGCAGGGGCAGCGCGTGGAGTTTGAGTTGGTCAACAGCACGATGATGGCGCATCCGATCCATCTGCATGGCCACTCATTCCAAGTGGTCGCGATCGACGGCCGGCCTATCCAGGGCGCCGTGCGAGACACCGTGCTGGTCATGCCCAAGGCCGCACGGGTGCGGATTGCCTTCGACGCCGACAATCCGGGTCGATGGGCATTCCACTGCCACAATCTCTACCACATGCAGACCGGCATGATGACGGAGGTCAGGTATGACGGAATTGCTGCGTGAGACAACAGACCTAAGACCCGCGGGCATGCTGCCCGCTCACCTGACCACATGTCCGGTGGGTGAAGGTGTTCAGTCTCGAGACCGGGAACCGGCGATAACCATGCGGGTCCGCCTAGCTGTGCTACAGAAATAGGTACGTATCTACAATTTCAAAGCCTTATCAGGCGGTAACCGGCAGTTCTGTAGCACAATCGAAATGCAAAAATTACTTGTTTTCTATACACTTGCGTCGCTTGGAATACATGTCTTTGAACCAGGTGGTCGGGAGTTTCGAATCTCTCCGCAGATCCTCAGAATGCCCATGTTCCAGGTCACCGCACGAACGTCTCAAATGTCACCGCGGCGGCTCGCCACGGACTCCGCAGGTTTTTGCTGTTGAGCGGCGCTAGGCCGTGCGGTGCAGGACACGGGCGAGCGTGGCGGCGAGCTCGCGCGACTGCAGCGGCTTGGTGAGCAGTTCACTGACGCCGGCGGCGAGGGAGTCCTGTGTCAGCGTCGCACCGCTGTAGCCGCTCACAAGCACGATCGGCAAGTCCGGCCGACGGTGGCGCAGCACACGAGCAAGCCCCGTTCCGGTGAGTCCGGGCATGCCTTCGTCGCTAACGACGACGTCGAACCGCTCGGGCGCGGCTTCGAATGCGGCGAGCGCGGCGTGGCTATCGGAGAATGACACCGCCTCGTACCCGAGCCGCGACAGCACCTCCGTCGTCGCTGCGAGCACCGGCGCCTCGTCCTCGATGAGCAGTACGCGTTCGCCATGACCTCGAGGCGGCGTGGCTGGCCCGAACTCTGCCGTAGCCAGCGCGACCTCCGAGATTGGCAGATAGATCGTAAACGTGCTCCCTTGCTGGGGTGCGCTCTTCAGGTCGATAGCACCACCCAAGTCGATGACGATGGCATAGACCAGCGCCAGGCCGAGGCCGGTGCCCTGGCCGACCGGCTTGGTCGTAAAGAACGGCTCGAAAATGCGCCGCAGGGTCGCCTCTTCCATGCCGGAGCCGCTGTCCTCGACGATCAGCCGCAGGTAACCGCCCGCTTCCAGCGTTCCGTGGGAGAGCGCCCGCTCGCCGGAGAGCTCGAGGGTCTCGAGCATCACGCGCAAGATGCCTCCTGCGCGCATCGCCTGGATCGCATTGCTGCACAGATTCATCACCACCTGATGTAGTTGGGTTGCGTCGCCCATCACGACCAGAGGAGAGGCGGGGGCGCTCGCCTCGAGACGGATGTCCGCGGGGATCGAGCCTCGGAGCAGCTCGAGCGTCTCGGCCACCACATGGGCAACGTCAACGGGCTCGCGCTTGCCGCGCTGGCTGCGGCTGTAAGTGAGGATCTGCTCGACGAGTTCGCGGCCACGGGTCGCGGCGGTGAGGACGTTCTGCGCATAGCGCTTGCCCGGGGAACCCGCGGGCGCCTCGTCAAACAGCATTTCGCCGTAAGCGAATACGCCCGCGAGGACATTGTTGAAGTCGTGCGCGACGCCGCCGGCGAGCCGCCCGACGGCTTCCATTTTCGCTGCCTGGCGTAGCCGGTACTCGAGCCGCCCGCGTTCGGCCTGCGCCCATTTCTCCTCGGTGACGTCCCTCACCGCTCCAACGAAGTCGACCTCGCCCGTATCGGTTCGGATGGCATGGGCGACGACGTGGAGATTTTTAACCCTGCTATCTGGCATCCGTAATCGATACTCATGAGCAAAATCCTGCCCCTCGCGCGCCGCGCGCTCGACTACCTGCCGCCAAGTGGCAACATCTTCCGGGTGAATCCGTTGACCCATCATGAGATCCACACTAGGCGTGGTCGCCCGGTCAAACTCAAAGATCCGAAAAGTCTCGTCTGACCAGTAGGTTTTTCCGCTGGACGGCCTCCAACCAAAACTGCCCGTATGACTGAGTCGCTGGGCCTCACTCAAGTAGGATTCACTCCGCCGTAGCCCCTCTTCCGCGTGCTGGAGATCGGAATAGAGCACGGCATTCTCCAGCGAGATGCCGGCTTGCGAGGCCAGCAAATCCAACACCGCGATTCGGTCGGCGGTGAAGGCGTGCGAAGTTAAGTTGTTCTCGAGATACAGTGCGCCGACGAGCTTGGTCTGCTTGATCAACGGGAGGCAGAGCACGGACCGGAGCCGTCGCTGTTGCACGTACACATCCCCGGAGAACGGAGCCGATACCGCAGCGTCGTCCAAGATTACGCTTTTGCGCGTCCGGATCGCAGTGTGGAGCACGGACTCTGGAAGCTCGGTAGGCGCAACCGTAGCGTGTCGTAACCTCACCTCAACAACGCCGTGGCTAATCGTCGCCTCCGCCTCGATCTGCGGCTCGCCGCCGCGAAATAGGATGAGCACGCCCCGCGCGGCCCCCGCATGCTCGACCGCGATCCTCAGGAGGGTCTCGGTGAGCTTGCCGAGCTCGATCTCGCCTGACATCGCCTGTGAAGCCTTGACCACCGCCCCGACGTCCAGCTGCTCAACGGGCGCATTGATCGTCGCGCTCAGCACAGAGGCAGCGGATTCCTCGGCGAGCCATGGGTTGAGTCGCTCGAGTTGCCGCACCTTGCCGAGCGCGCCCCAGCGCAGGTAGCAACGGCGAGCGCTGCACAGATAGGCGTGGGCGATGCTTTCAACGCCGCGCGCGGCGTAGAATCGCGCGGCCACCTCATGGGCCACGCCCTCATTCTGGACGAAACCGTGCTCACGAGCCGATTTTATCGCTTGCTCGTACAAACCCATGGCGTCGCCGTGCCGCCCTTCGAGGCGGGCGATCTCGGCCGACACCAACGCATACTTGTCGCCGAACGTCGGTGGATAGTTGTCGGACCACTCGTGCAGTCGTCCAAGGTGTTCCATCAGGAGGTCGCGCCACCGGGCCTGTTCGTCTGCGGAGGCGTTCTCGTAGCAGGCCGCCACCGTCAGCGCGGCATAGTAGAAATAGTCGAGTAGCTGGATCTGAGGGGTTGGGACCGCAAGGAACGGCTTCACCTTGGCAGCTGCCGCGAGAGCCTCGGCGTAATCGCCCGACAGGAATCGCGCCTCTACTTTAAGGATCCAATACCAGCAGACCATAGGGATCATCCGGTCCGCCGGCAACTGCGCCTCGAACGTCGCCTCATCGAACTGCACATCGCTGAAGGTGGAGAAGGTTGCGGTCCGGCCCTGCATGGTCGCAATGAAGCGTTGCTGGCTAATGATGATGTCGGCGGCGTCGCCATACTTGGCTTCCCGGGCGAAGTCCAAGGCCATCTGCGACTCGCTCCACACCGCGTCGAGCGGGTCGCTCCGCAGAAGAAGGCCTGTGACAGATTGGTACATACCGTAGCAAGCAAAGGTTAGATCACCCGTCTCAATCGCGGTGCGGAAAGTCGCCCGCATGAAATCGATCGCGGTCCCGATCGGCTGCGTCCAGAAGGCAGCCGTTCCAGTCGCATGGTAGACCTTGGGCTGATAGGCGATGAAGCCGTGCTTCTCGACCAGGTCGCATGCAACCTTGGCGAAACGATAACCGTCACCGTAACGGTGAAAGAACGAGCCGAGAGTGGTCCCCAGAAGGGACCAGCCGTGCGCGGATGCGCCGCAGATCCCGTGTTGCATGCTGATGTTCACCATGCGGCACGCGAGCAAGCAGAACAACCGAAAGTCCGTCATTGTGGCGGGGGCGGCAAGAACCGAGAGCACCTGCATAGCGGCCGGCACTTCGGGATCGGTCATCAGCGGCAGATCGATCAGACTCTCGATCGGGCGCCCATCGAGGGTTTGACACACCGTCTCGTATTCGGCTTGGACCTGCTCGAAGATCGGGTGAGCCGGCAGGTCAATTCCGAACCGGCGCAGGCAAGTGAGCGCGCCGTCGACGGCGTGCGGGTGTTCGCGCTTCAATACATGCAAATTCATCTTCAGGCAGGAGGCCTCCGCGAATTCGACATTTGCGGCCGCGCGCTGCAGCAACTCCACAATGAGCTGCTCGGCTTTTTCGAGGTTACCGCTCAGGAGCTCGCACTCCGCATGTTCGAGGGACAGGCTGAATGTCAACTTGTGCTGGCTCCCCCAGTCCCGCTCATCTAACAGCGCGATGCCCGACGCGAAATACATTCGCGCCGAGGCATAGGCCGCCGACGCCTTCGCCTTTCGCCCGGCACGTAGGTTGAGTGTCGCGACGTCCGCCTTCTCGATGCGGTCGACCAACAGCGCGGTACCCCGATTGAACTGGTTCGCGACCTCGAACAAGTGCTCATCGAGCCGCTCCGCGGTGATGCTCGCAAGCAGCATACGGCCGATACGCAGATGAACGGCAGGGCGACGGTCCTCGGGAAGTAGTGAATACGCTGCCTGCTGTATCCGGTCGTGCAGGAACTTGTAGTTACTGCCCTGATGGACAACAAGACCAGCGCGGACAGCTTCCCAGAGCGCCGCATCCATCGCCTCCTCTGATTGCTGGTACACGATGCTCAGCGCGCCGATCTCGGCCATGTTGCCCAGGCAAGCGAGGTGCTTCAGGGCATCCTGCGTCGTCAGCGGCAATCGCCTCAGTTTCCGGACCACGAGATCCACCACGTTGTCCGTATAGTCTTTGGCCTCGATACGATCGATGTCCCAGACCCAAGCGGGTTCGGCGCGGTCGAACGCGAGCAGCTCCTCTTCGGCCAACGTCGTGAAGAACTGGATCGCGAAGAACGGATTGCCGCCGGTTTTCTCCTGGACTAGCTGCGCCAAGGGTCTCGCGCGCTCGGGCTCGCAGTGCAGGGTATCGGCGATGAGCCGGCCGACATCGCCGAGCCCGAGCGGCGCAAGCACGATCTCATGCACCCTCGCATCGGCCTTGCGGATCGCCTCGAGCGTGCCCGTGAGTGGATGTGACGGCCCGACTTCGTTATCTCGATAGGCCCCAACCAACAGCAGGGACAGCGCGTCTGAGTGTGTGACCAGGTGCTCGAGCAGGTCGAGCGTCGCGCTATCCAACCATTGCAAATCGTCAAGGAACAACGCGAGAGGGTGCTCCTTGCGTGCGAACACGCCGAGGAAGCGCCGAAATAGCATTTGGAAGCGGTTCTTGGCCTCTTGTGGCGGCAATTGCGCGACCGGCGGATGTTTTCCGATGATGAGTTCAAGCTCCGGAACGAGGTTCACGATGAGTTGACCGTTCAATCCCAGCGCCTCGCTGAAGGATTGCCGCCACCGGCTTAGCTGCGCCTCGCCCTGACTCAGAAGCGAGCGCACCAAGCTCTGGAGGGCTTGGGCCAACGTGGCGTATGGAATGTCGCGCTTGTATTGGTCGAACTTGCCGGACGCGAACAAACCGCGCGGGGGCACTAGCACCTTGTGCAGTTCGTGCACCACGGAGGACTTGCCGATCCCGGAATATCCGGACAGGAGCACGACTTCCAGTGTGCCGTGGGCTACAACGCGGTCGAAACAGGCGAGCAACGTTTCGATCTCGCGCTCGCGCCCGTACAGCCGCTCCGGGATCAGTAAACGGTCCGACGTGTCACGTGTACCCAGCGAAAACGGATCGATGCGGCCGTCTGACTCCCACTGCGCCAGGCACCGCCGAAGATCGGCCTCCAAACCGGCGGCGGTCTGGTAGCGCTCCTCGGCAGTCTTGGCGAGGAGCTTCATTGTGATGACCGATAGCGCCCCGGGAGTTCCCACGGCCCTCTCGTCGGGTGGAACAGGTTGCCTGGCAATATGACAGTGCACCCATTCCAGCGGATCGGCGCCGCTGAACGGCAGCCTGCCCGTTAGCATCTCATAGAAGGTGATGCCAAGAGAGTAGAGATCACTTCGGGAATCGATCGAGCGGTTCATCCGTCCGGTCTGCTCCGGCGCCATGTAGGCGAGCGTTCCGGCGATTGCATCGGGCGGCTCGGGGTTGGGGCGCTCGCGCGGCAGGCGGGAGGCAATGCCGAAGCCGGTCAGCCAAACACTGCCGCGTGCCACATCCACCAGGATGTTCGCCGGCTTGATGTCCTTATGGATGAGTCCGCGCGCATGCGCTTGGCGCAGCGCCCCTGCGAGTGAGATCGCGATGCGCAGAAACTCCGTTATACCCAGTCGCCGGCCGAGCAGCCGATCGAGAACCGCACCTCCGGGATCTTCGAGCACCAGCGCCAAGCGGTTGCGGTGGCGGGAAAGTTCGATTGGGTGCGCCGCCCAGGCGGAATCAAGGTCGGCTCTGAGCGCGTATTCATGTTCGAGCCGCGTGAGGCAACCGAGCGAGCTGTTCTCTGCTGCGACCAGCAGAATCGGCGGCAGCCCATTGCCGGAACCCCGATACAGCGTCAATTCGCCGTCCCGCAACGGTGAAAATGCGTAACTCGAAAGATCTCTCACGAGTCTTTCTCCCGGCGCTTCTTCGCCATCCTCAGTTTGATCTCGCTAGTGATCGATATTATGCGAACAATAGAACAATATTTGTGATACCCACATAGAAATGTCCGCTTTGGTCTCAGTAATCCATTCCCCGCTGACCCTCTTTACGGGCTGGGAGGTTGGCCATTATCCAGATATACCAAGGGTGACAATGACAATGCGCGAACTGGTCTTCAACTCTACCGCGCTTCCGCCTAGCCCAGTCCTAGAACTTGAACCGGAACTCCCCTCCAACAGTACGCGGAGCTGCGGGGGACGCGGCGAATCCAGCGGGCCCCTGCTCCTCGTACTCTATGCTGTAATACCCCTTGTTCGTTAGATTCTTGACCCACAATCTGATACTCAAGGCTTCTGCGCGCCGCGGAGTGAAAGTCGCAGATGCGTTGACAATCGTAAGTGGTCCTTCCGAAATGACGTTGTCTGAGTCCCAATAGAACTTGCTGGAATATGCAACATTCGTGTCGAAGGCGAACTTGCCCACGCTCGAGACATTTACTACATAGTTCAGGCCCGCGTCCATGGATTCTCTTGGCGCGCGAGGCAGTACTTTCCCCCTCGCATTTATGCTGCCCAGCCCATTTCCGCCACCCGGTCGTTGGTAGAAGTATGGGGCGTCGCTAAAGTCGAGAAATTCCGCTTGTAAATAAGTTGCACTCAGCCGCGCCGTCAGTCCTTGAGCCAGAAGCGCGGTACTTTCAACCTCCACACCTTGACTCCGCGCCGAACCCGCGTTGATGACAGTCTCAATACCCATCTGCGAGCTTTGTACTTGGGGGTCCTTAACGTTATTGCGAAACACGGCTCCGTCGAGGCGTAATCGATGGTCGAGCAGTTCCATCTTCAGCCCAAACTCGTAAGTCGTTACGGTCTCGGGATTGAGTGCCCCCGAACCAATTGACACGGCGTTATATGTACCGGACTTATAGCCCGTGCTTACTGAGGCGTAGGTCATGACATTGGGATTGAAATGGTGATCCAGGCCAACCTTGTAAGTCAGTTTCCCGAATCCTCGCGTCCGATCGAAAGGCGGTGCGCCCAAGATTGACGGTCCCAGACCCGATAGCGGACCACCAGGATACGTGTAGATAGTTGTTGAGCCGAATCCGCGGAGATCATCCTTGTTGTACCGTAGCCCCGCCGTCAAGTTCGTGTCCGGCAATATGGGATACGTAACCTGTCCATAGGGAGCGAACGAATTGAGCCGCTGCTCTCCCATCAGCCCAATGGAATTGATGCCTTCGGCAATGAAGGTACCACCGGAGATATGGATTGGATTGTATCCAGCGAGAGTGTTCAAATAGAAGAAGCCGCCAATCCAAGACATGGGCGCGCCGGGCTTCGACTTGAGCTGCAGTTCCTCCGAGTACTGCTGATCGACGGGGCGCGCACTAACGATAAACAACGGAGATGGCGTAAGATCGCCATCATTCAAATACGATTCATTTGTCTTTCGCGCCGCGCTGATGCTGGAGAACACCCCAAAGCCAAGCTCTTGATCGACGCGAATCGACCCGCCATAGGTTGCATTGGTCACGCTGGGCATCTGATCTAGATTGATATCGTAAAAGCGTGGTTGGGGCGGCTCAGGGGGCACCGTTATTGTGCCGGAGTTATCAACCCCGCCGCTGACAGTACCGGCGTAAGGAGTGGTCAGTATCCCCTGTAAACTATTTTGTTCTACGTAATAGCCTATGAACTTAACCGTCGTGCTGTCAGTCGGCTTCCATATGATTTTGGATCGCGCGGTGAAGGAGCGGTTGAGATAGGTTTGATCTCCATTGTACACATCCCGTCCCCAGCCCGATGCTTGATCGTATTCGCTCAGCGAGATATCAGCAGCAAGCCTGTCAGTGATTGGCACCGAAGCGTAGAGCTGTGCAGTGGTCGTGGCATAATTCCCGTAGCCAACCATGCCCTCAGTAACCGGGGTGTTTCCCGGATCCCGAGTGTAAATCGAGATGACGCCCGCACTCGCGTTACGCCCGAAGAGCGTCCCTTGCGGGCCCTTTAGTATTTCGACGTTATTTATGTTGCTGAGATCAAAGAAGCTCGGTGATAAGCGCGAGTAATACACGTCATCAATGTACATCGGAACGCTAGCTTCATTCCCTGATGTAGCAACCGGGTTGCCGAGCCCGCGCATGAAAACTGTTGCGATGCCCCCAATCGCACTGAATTGCAGTGTCGAATCTAGTTCGCCCAGATCGCTGACGACAGTTACACCTGCCGCGCTTAGAGTAGACGCGGTAAAAGCTGTCACCGAAAGGGGCGCATCCTGAATATTCTCGGATCTCTTTTGTGCCCTAACGACAATCTCTGTCAGTTGATTGTCGTCGTTCCTTATCGATGCGTTTTGCGCTTGTCCGACTGCCGGCGATAACGTTGCGATTACGCAAGTCACGATTAACCGTATGGTAAGCGCGCAACGTCGAAGTCCCGCAAACATGGATTCGTGATGGAAACGATCAAAATCTCTGCGAAAACGCCTCTGAAGATGTTTCATCTTCCCTCCACGGACCGCCAATCAGAACTCAGGGGCGATTTGGGCGAGAATTCTATCGCGGCGGGACATCCCGGCCAGTAACGCAACGGCCTTCTAGGCCTCAAGGTAGCTGCCTGCCCCCCATTGTAGGCAATCACAGCGTTGGTCAACAGCATCAGCGCACCAGAAATCAGGATCTTCTCTCGTATATGGGGCGTCACGCTCTACGAGATGCTGACGCGGACACTGCCCTTCAGTGCCGTCGATCCGATGGAGTGACTGCACTGCCAGATCGCGAGGCAACCGGTGCCGCCCGCTTCTGCAGCGATCGAGCCGGATATCGCAAGGCGGGTATCTCAGCTGCATAGGGCGGAGCTGGAGACAGGCGAGGTTGCGGCGCTGCAACTTAAGCGGGAAAAGTTTTTGGAGCATTTTTCGAATCGTTCGAGCCGTTTGATCGGTCCGGAAGCGTGCGGCGGATCGCAGCACTGGGTCCCGGGCCAACGTCATCAAAGTGCCGAGGGTGGAAGGTGTTAACAGGCGTCTAAACCATTCTCAGTAATGTTGCGGCGCAAAGATTGGTCATTTCGATACGGTAGTTTGTTCTTGCAGGCTATTTCGCCTGTGGGTCCCGATGGATTTCGCTGACCCGCGCCTTCATTTCTCCGAAGAGCTCAAAACTCGTGTCACCATTCGCGGCCGCCGCATCTCCGTCGTGCGAATAGTCGAGCGCCTCGCACACCGTGGCGCATCAACATATTCACGACCGGCTGTGGCTTCGTCTCGCCGGCGGGAGGCGATGTGTCGGCCCGCGGCAGCTCAACTGAACTCTTTACCGTGGCGGACGTGCACGAGATGCGGGTGTTCGTGTCGGTACGCAGGACTACGCGGGCCAGTTAGTGGCTGACCTCACCGCGACGATCCATCTGCCATCGCAACCGGGCAAACTCATTGCGGCGAAGTTCCAGGCGATGCGCAGTTAAATGAACTCGAGGACCAATTGGGGCATGCGAACCCGACACTCGAGGCGGCCGCGGAAGCCTACACCCAGGCGCGCGACTTGGCGGCCGAGGCGAGGTGGCGCGCCTGCGCTCGGAAGGTCAGATCGCTTCCGGCCTCGATCTTGCGCGGGCGTTGAGCCAGCTCGATTCTGCGCAAGCACAAGAAACCGAGATCCATCTGCAACGCGATCTGATGCAGCACGCAGTGGCCGTGCTGGTGGGCGTGATGCCGAGCAGCTTCTCGATCCCACCGGCGAACGAGTTCCGGTTGACGCCGCCGCAGCTTCCTCCGGGTGTACCGTCGGAACTGCTGCAGCGTCGGCCGGACATCGCGAGCGCCGAACGGCAGATGGCGGCTGCGAATGCGTTGATCGGCGTGTCGCGTGCCGCTTTCTATCCCAATGTGACGTTGAGCGGGATGGCGGGATTTGAGGACAACGCATTCAGTCTGTTGAGTCTGCCGAATAGCCTATGGTCGGTAGGGGCGAGGGCTATGCTGCCGCTGTTCGAAGGCGGCCTGCGTCGGGCCGAACTGCAGCGGTCTTGACCGAGGCGACGCAACAGCGCGAGGCGAGCGATCAGGCATTGCAGGCGCTGTCCATCTCGACGATGCTCTACGACGACGGACTCGACAACTACCTGAGCGTGGCGGTTGCGCAGCCGTTCGGGCCGCTCGACTACGGCGCGTCCGCAAAGGAGTGAACTGCCCCGGGACTTCCCCAATCAAGCACTCATCGTGAGGATCCAGCTAAGGGGCGGAGGGCCCGAGGAGCTCCGCCATGGCGCGCAGCAAATCGGCGCGCTTGAACGGTTTGGCGAGCGCCCGGGCCGCGCCGAGCGCGAGGGCGGCATCGGCGTCCAGGCCGTGCCCGCAATTGAACAGACCC
>Ga0179587_10000157_pt1 | contig 29185 bp, 30 predicted proteins | sample CZODoug2_1_08_16_FD_185932 | JGI IMG/M metagenome (GOLD analysis project Ga0179587, IMG submission 185932) | Vadose zone soil fungal communities from Angelo Coast Range Reserve, California, USA - CZODoug2_1_08_16fungal | ecosystem: Environmental > Terrestrial > Soil > Vadose zone | place: USA...
TTGCTGTGGCCGCGTATGGCTTCCCGGACTTGGTTGTGTGACCGGCCTCTGCAAGTGCTGCTGAAACATCGCGGAGCGAACGCTTGCCGCCCTTGGGGCGCGCCCGGGCCAACTTCCGCGCAAGCTCCACTGTCTCAGGCCGTTGCTCTGCGACGGACTTACGGCCCTCGCACCCGCAGGAACCAGAAGCTCATCAAGGGCAAGCGATACCCGATCACGTACAGCGGCCTGAAATCGGCTTGGAAACGTCTTAGGGCTGTGGCTGGCGTATCCGACTTTAGGTTCCATGACTTTCGGCACGACTTCGCGACAAAGCTGTTGCGGGAAACTCGCAACCTGAAGCTGGTGCAGAAGGCGCTCAACCACGCCGACATCAAGACCACGACTAAATATGCACATGTCGTCGATGACGATCTGGTTGCTGGTCTGGATGCAATGCAAAAGTCCCGAAGAAAATTCCGAAAACCCGTCCGCGACGCAAGCTAAGTCATTGGAGACCAACCAGAATGAGCGATCTAGAGTATGGCACTGGGAGACTAGGGGTCGGAGGTTCAAATCCTCTCGCTCCGACCAATACTTAGCTGGAAAATCTATCATCCAACTGGAGGTCCGGGTAACGCGCGATTTCGCGGCCATGCATCTGGGGCCCTTCTTGAGTCCTCTTGCAATGTTCCTATTATGTTCTACTCTCCTGGATCGGAAATAACTGTGATCTGATGGGGCGCCCCATACTTTCCGATACCGTGGATTGCTAAGGAAAGACTGCAGGGAAGCGATCGCGTTGAAGCATAACCACGAGTTTCGGGATCCGATTCACGTGTTCGTCACACTCGATAGTGACGAACGACGGGTCGTTGATGCTCGTCCATTTCAAAGGCTGAGACATGTCCATCAGCTTGCCGCATCATATCTGGTATTTCCAGGCGCTACCCATCGCAGGTTCGAACACTCGATGGGTGTGATGCATCTAGCGGGTGAAGTGTTCGACGTGGTGATGCACCCCAACAATCGTCATCAGTTAATTCGACCGGAGATGCCGGGAGATCATCAGCTGGGCTACTGGCGAAGGGTAGTTCGACTTGCGGCTTTGTGTCACGACATTGGCCACCTGCCGTTTTCGCATGCTGCAGAACATGACCTTTTGCCTCCAGGTTGGAATCATGAACGCCTCACCTTCGATCTGATCAATTCGAGGGAGATGCGGGACATATTTCAAACTTCTGTGCCGCCTGTAAATCCCGATCATGTCGCGAAGATCGCGATTGGGCCAAAAAAGCTTTCGGAGTTCGCGCCTGACGTCACTTTCACTGTTTGGGAAACGTTATTGTCCGAAATCATCGTCGGTGACGCATTTGGTGTCGATCGCATCGACTATCTGCTCCGCGATGCTTACCACGCTGGCGTGGTCTACGGGCGCTTCGATCATCACCGTCTACTCCAAACGCTGCGAATTCTCCCTCGGAGTGATCAAGAAGCAGGTTCTTCCGAGCCTTGGCTCGGAATTGAAGCCGGAGGTTTGGAGGCTGCCGAAGCGATGTCTCTCGCGCGGTACTTCATGTATAAGCAGGTCTATTTCCATCACGTCAGAAGAGCCTACGATATCCACCTCAAAGATTTCCTGAAGGATTGGCTGGAAGGCCATTTTCCGACGAACACGGAAGATCATCTACGATACACGGACAACGAGGTGATGGCAGCTCTGCTGGCAGCTGCGCGCGATCCTAAAATGCTCGGGCACGTCCATGCCAAGCGATTCGTTGAAAGGCAACATTTTAAAAGGCTTTACGAGCGCAACCCAGCGGATCAGAAGATCAATCGAGCTGCAGTAGACCAAATCTATGATTCGCTCGTCGCTGAATTTGGAGCCGACAGCGTGCGCAGAGACAGCTATCCGCCGCGCGCCGCCGCTTTGGATTTCCCGGTTTTGCGTGCCGACAGCAGCATCGAGTCTTCTATTAACCTGTCCGAAACTCTTCAGAAGATACCCTCGGCCGCTTTTGATCTGATTCTGTGCGATCGAGCGATTCTTGCGAATGCTACTAGTTTCCTGAAAGCGAATCGGGAAAAGATCATCACACCGGTAAAGGAAGTCGCGTCATGAGCGCTCCCCATCAAACATCGATCGTCCTGTATGTGATGAAAGCTCTCAAGGCCAATGGTAGCTGGTGCGGAGAGACCCATGTTCAAAAGACACTCTTCATGTGCCAGGAACTTTTCGGTGTGCGCTCGGATTTCAAATTCATCCTTTACAAACATGGACCTTATTCATTTCAGCTATCAGAACATCTTCAGGGATTGATCGCCGACGATCTTATTCATGTTCGATCGAGACCTCCCTATGGGCCGTCTTTGGAGCTTTCAGAGGATGTGAGTGCTCTCTATCGAGCCGTAGCATCGGACCTAAATTTGTCCAGGAAGCTCGATTTCATTGCTGCAAAGTTAGGCCGTAAAGGGGTGGCCGACTTGGAGAGGCTTGCGACAGCAGTGTACGTAAACGAAAAGCACAGCACACATTTACCCGTTGAACGGCGGGCATCTTTACTTATTTCGCTAAAGCCACACGTCTCGTCTGAATCGGCTCGAAGTGCGTTTTTGGAGGTTGAGCAGATCGCGAGAGAATCTCAGCGAGTTGCCGCGTAGTTCGCTTGTCGATTAGAAGCTACGCCGGTCAACGCCCTAAATCCGTAACTCTGTGACACTGCTCGTATGCTGCACGCGCCAACGTGATGCACGTTGCGCTGTTCATACATTGCGGCGATGGGCTCTGCGCGGACCACTTTGCCGCGGCTCGCATGCACTGACTTAAAGCTCACGACACGACCCACGGTACGGATCGTGGCCTTTACCATTGCACCGCCGTTGTTGATTTCAGCAATGATCCGATCGGCCCGGTGCCGCCTGTAGGCCTCGATCGCCTTTGCAGCCCATTCATAAGGCGCGTAGGCGAATTCGCCGTTCAACTGGAGAGCCGGTGCAATTATGCAGCAGCAACAGCCGTGGAATATCGCTTGGACACTTCGCCGTTTTCGTCCAGGAATCCCTCTTCCTTGAGAAATTGGGTAGCTTTCTCTCGGGACGAAGTATTCTCCAAGCGAAGCTTTTCCATTGCGGCCTTGAATTCCCGCAGTTCCTGTTCGCTCATGATTTCGTCCTATAGAGGGAGCCGGTTCGGCTCTGTTCGTAGAACGTACAATAGATAGAATTTCTAAAAGTTCAATAATACGGGCCTTTCAAGCTTGAGAATATAAGGTCTCCCGTCGAATTTTATTCTACTATTCTACGGATTTCCCCAGTATTTGACGAATTTGGCCTTGGGTTTTGGCTGCTTGGAGCGCCAGCGTAGGAAGCACCGGGCTAGTCTGCTTAGGTCCCGGCGACATCATCGCTCGCTCCGGTGCCGGGCGGTGCTGCGCGCGGAGCTTTGGCCGTTGTGCCACTCCCGCCACCGGGGCGGGCAGCGATTTATTAACCAAGATGGGTTCTGATGGGGCAAGCACCTTGAAGGCCCGAATCCATGAAGCTCGTGCTCTCGCGCTGTCATCCGATCGCTGATGCGCAAACGCCGACCGGGTATTTCGCGCGCGAAGCGCTGTTTCGAACCGACGACGGATCGTTTCTTCTTTACATGGCCTCGGAAGGCAAGACCGGGCGCGAAGAGCGCATCCTTTTTCTCGGTTGCAGGGACGCCTTGGTGTGGCTCAACGCGACTCCGGACGTCTTGGGGACATCCTCGCAGTTCGCCGGGAGCGGGATTCCCAGTCATCTTTCCAGGAACGCTGCCTTGCTCATTTCGAAGGAAATCCGGAGATGATCGAGCTGGAAGCTCTGACCCGCAGCATCAACGGGCTGACGGAATTGCTGAGGGTTGCTCGGCGCGACCTTGCAAACCCGATCCTCACGCCGCTCGAGCACCGCGAAGCGCGCCACCAGATCGACCGGTACTGCGTCGAATTGCGGCGCCACCTCCTGTTGATAGAAGCCGAGCGCGGCCGCGTCCGAAGAGAATTGTTGAAGCAAAGCGGCGGTCGCAACTTCCCCCATGCCTTGAACCGGAGCGCCGAGACTCGACGTGCCCCGTTGGGCGTCTAGAGCATGATCCGGAAAAGTGGGTACCGGTTTTCCGAAAAGATCATGCTCAAACAAAAAGATAGAGCGGGATGACGATTCGAAGAAAAGTCATCCCGCTCTAGGCGCTGCGACCGTTCGACTGACGATCGCTGCTCGAAACCAAGACTTCCCTCGGCCCAATCGATCATCTCGAAGAACTGTCCGCGCCGGAGCATTTCGACTTCGAGATGCGGCAAAGCCGAACCATCTGCTTTGGATTCCGCCCCGACGTCTCGGTTCTCGCGAGCAGACGCGCTCGGTAACCTTGACCGGTTAGGTTAAGACGCGGATCAGGTTGCGGCATTACCGGGTCGCGCTATCGTTTGCGAAAGATTGCCAGGCGTCGCAGCCGGATCAGATCCGGCCACCATTTTCAAAACCGGCGGCACTATTAGCCGTTTCAATCAAACGCGATGGCAAGACAAATTAACCATGCAGCCATGGCTGGAACAGCAATGAAAAAGCGCAAACCGCCAACCGACACAGGTCCCAAAATAGGCGATCGGGTGAGACTCGTTTCGAAAGCGCCACTGCGGAGGGACGAGATGGACCTTCAAGGCAAGACCGGGGAGATCATTGAGTGCACCGAAGGCAAGAGGGTGACGGTTCGCTTCGCCAACGGCAGGCTGCTGATGGGAAGGGACGTCGCGCTGTTTGAGCGCGCATAGGGCGGGACTGAAGTCGACGCGCAAATGGCGCGGCCAAGGCTGCGACTATCGACCGAAGCCGAACGGCACCGATGAAGGACGTTGAAGGCGAGGCGGAATCAAGCGTCCGACGCCCGCGCATGTAATGCTAAAGTAACCGCATCGGTTGGCGGCGACGCCGCCGCTTTATTTGCAGCAGAGATACAATATTGCACAGCATATAGGCCTGACACGCAGGACAGACCTGCGCGGTTATCCTTTGCTTGCCTCATTTTAGCCATTCGGGGCGGTTGAGTCCTGAAGCATCAAGCCTCGTATTGCCGGTCAATTCCCTCGGCAGTTTCAAACGGGCTTTAATCAGTCCCGCTTTTCTGGCGGGATTTCAGATCGCGCTGCGCGCTTTTTCCCAACATAAGGATTCTCATGTTCCGGAACATTTTAGTTGCAACGGCCGTGCTTTGTGCGTGTGCGACCACGGCGGAGGCCAAGTCGCGCCATCATCAACGCCACAGCCATTATCGCCACCATCATGGTCACCATCATGCCTCCCAGCAGGCCGCGCGGCCGCGAGCCTGGTGCGGGTGGTTCATGCGCGGGCAAGTCGGAAGCGATCCGGGCCCTTCATTCAATCTCGCACGGTCATGGGCCCATTATGGGTCAAACGCGGGCGGTCCCCAGGTCGGCGCCATCGTGGTGTGGCGCCATCACGTCGGGAAAATTGTCGGCCAGGAAAACGGCCAGTGGATCATTCAAAGCGGCAACGATGGCCACGCCGTACGGACCCGGCCCCGATCCATCGCAGGCGCCATCGCATTCCGGCGCGCCTGAAACCGGCGAGGGACGGGATCGCAAATACGGAAGGCCGCCTGCGGGCGGCCTTTTTGCCGGTTACGTTGGCGTGGTGTGAACCGTGCGAGCCACTCGTTCTCGGTGCGCCGCATCCGGCGTACGGCAGCAGTTTTATAATTTCGCTAGTGTGACATCACTCACATTGGTTGGGTGCGGGCTGAGTTACCAACGCTCCAGCTGACCTGATCCGTGGGGTCGAGCCTGGAGATCGCAAATGGCTACTTTAGCAAGAGTGCTCTCGCTCGCGTTTTCCGCAAGTCAGGCTGAAATCGAAACTCTTAAAGTCATTGCCACGTTTTGCGGCGTTGGGCTGGTGATATCCTTGCTGCTGGCAACGTACGGCCTGGATATCAGCGTCGGGTTTTTCTGACCGCGACTGTTAAGCTCTCGTCCTGCGCAGCATACACCACACGCGCCTTCTTTAAAGCTTGCCTCCGCTTGGCATGGTTCTTGCGAATGTGTTTGCAACAACATGCGAGGACGCTCCCGCTGTGCCAAATCGGCTCATCTGGAGCGTGTGAAATGAAACACCGGCATCATTTTGAGAGTTCGAGTCGATGGAACGTCTGGGCGATCTCGTAAAAGAGCATCTCATCCTGGGTACCGACAAGCAGGATGCTGAAAAGCAGAGAGACCTGTGGCTGTCACAAAATCCAGCTCTCAGGGTTGTCAGGATGCATCCAGTGAAACCGGAGCCGCCGACCTTGTTGACGCGTATCGGCAGCAAGCATGTTCCGCGCGTTTCGATAACGGTGGAGTACGAGGAACCCGACATTCGCACCGAAGCGCTGTCATGGCCGGCGCTTCCATCGGACGAAAACCACTGCGAGAAACATCGCGATGGCGGCGGTTCTCAAAACCGCGTTGCGAATCTGTTCGCGGGGAACGTGAAGCAAATGGCGCAAGGCAGCGGTGCTCACCACCGCGGCGATGAAGAAGCCGAGTAGTTATCTCATCCGAAACTTGATCGGGTCGATTGCGCGGGATCGACACTCGCAAGATTTTACTTTTGACATGGCCATCCGCGCCAGGGTCTGCGGCATACGTTGTGGTCGCATTCGTTCGGGGAGTACCTGAAAGAAACGCCGCTGGCTCAACGCGCTAGCGGCGGCTTCTCAATCGCCAATGGGTTATCGCGGCGACTTCGCGGCCTTCATGATTGAACTGGCGAAACGAGCTGCAGCGCCGTGAAAACATTAGCGCGTAGGATGGGTTGAGCGCTTGCGAAACCCATCACCCTTCGCGACTGCAGCTGATGGGTATCGCTTCGCTCCACCCATCCTACGTGCTGCACCAGAAACTGCTGACGCTCTGGAACGCGATCGTTTCGGACAATTTGCCGGCCTGCACGCGCTATGCCCAATCGCTGCAGGGGCTGCCGAAAACCTTTTCCCGCGCCGATGCCCGAGGCTTCGCCCGCGCAACAGGCCGCGATCAAGACGGCGCTGGAGGGGTTGGGTGCGTTGAGCGGCAAACGGATTGAGGCGGCCGAATAGACCGCCGTCCCGCTTTTTCCGTGTCGCGAACATCGCGCTGCTTGTCACGCCATTGAGGCACAAGCTTTACCGGCGAAGTGTAGATGCTACACTTCGCCAGGCCCGTGCGTTCCTCGTGAAGGCCAAGAAAAATAGCAGAAAGAATAGTAAAGGAAGGGGCTCCATGAAGGATTTTGCCGGAAAGACCGCCGTTATCACCGGGGGCGGCACGGGCATGGGCCGCGAGCTCGCGCGCCAGCTCGTCGCCGAGGGCTGCAATGTCGCGATGTGCGATGTCTCGGCAGCTGCGATGGCGGAAACCAAGCGGCTTTGCGAGGTGGAAAAGCTGCCGCAGGGCCTGCGCATCACCACGCATATCGCCGACGTCTCCATCGAGGATCAGTTGCTGCGCTTCCGTGATGAACTCGCCGAGCAGCAGGCGACCGACAAGATCCATCTGTTGTTCAACAACGCCGGCATCGGCGGCGGCGGCAGCCTGTTCACCAACACGCGCGAGCAATGGGAAAAAACCTTCAACATCTGCTGGGGCGGCGTTTATCTCGGCGTCCGAACCTTTCTGCCGCTGCTGCTGAAGGCCGACGAGGGCCATATCGTCAACACCTCCAGCGTCAACGGGTTCTGGGCCTCCGTCGGGCCTGGCGTATCGCACACCGCCTATAGTGCCGCCAAGTTCGCGGTGAAGGGATTTACCGAAGCGCTGATCAACGATCTGCGTCTCAACGCGCCGCACATCAAATGCTCCGTGGTGATGCCCGGCCATATCGGCACCTCGATCGTTTCCAATTCCCGCAAGATCCAGAGCGGAAGCGAATCCGAGCGCCTGAGCGAGACCGAGATCGCGGTGACCCGCCAGCGTCTCAACGGCATGGGCATCGACACGGCGCCGATGTCGGATGAGGACATTCAGACGATTGCGGCCGATCGTGCGCGGACCTTCCGCGAGGAGGCTCCGATGACCGCGGCGGCGGCGGCCGGTGATCCTCGACGGTGTCAAGGCCGGGCGCTGGCGCATCCTGGTCGGCGACGACGCCCACCGCCTCGACGAGCGCGTGCGGCAAACGCCGGAGCGCGCCTACGACGCCGAGTTCTACCAGAGCTTTGCGGCGGAGGCCGGTTGGCGACTGGGTTAGCTCTGAACTCGAAGTTTGCCGCCTGCGTAACCGGGCGAATCGACCGGCTCTGCTTGTTCAGGAATGCGGCCGACATGCGGCGCCGCCCCCTTTTGCGCAGTTCCAAATTTAACGTCCCCGTTAAGGATTCATTAACCTCGTTCTTGTCCTCTGGGGCGGGGTTGAGAATCGTTCGTACAGTGGAGTATTGCGCATGCGACCCGACCCTCAATTGCCTATAACCGATGCCTCCCGCCGCCGTGTGACCCGATGGCTGGTCGGCTTGCCCATCAGAGATATCGAACGCGATCTTGTGATCGAGACGCTCGCCAGCACCCGCGGGAATCGTACCGCGTCGGCGCGTGTGCTCGGAATGTCCGTTCGCACGTTGCGGAACAAGATCGCCGAATATTCGGCTCACGGTATCGACGTTCCGCGACCGCAGTGAGCCCGAACAAGGCCCGGCATCGCGCCTGCTGAGTGCTGCTCAGACGGGCTTGATGCCGGCTTTGGCGACGATGTCACGCCATTTCGGTACTTCGTCGTCGATGCGCTTTCGCATCGCGCCGGGTCCATTGGCGATGACCTCGAAGCCATTGTTGCGCAATTGCTCGGCGATAGCAGGCCTCTGGCTGGAGCCGGGTCTGCTTTCTTGAGCTGTGGTTGTGGTCTCAGATGTCGAACACGGCGACGGCGCGGATCGGCGAGGCGGTGCCGCCGCGCCACTTCATCGGCAGGCCGATGAAGGTGAACTGGCCCTTGCCGAGCAGCGCTTCCAGATTGCACAGGCTCTCGATGTGGGTGATGTCGAGGTCGAGACACGCCTTGTGAACCAGCGCGTTCACCTTGCCTTCGGGCCCGGGCCGCATCGAATCGATGCCGAAATGCACGACGCCCTGCCGGGCCAGCCATTCGGTGGCGGCGACATTGACGCCTGAATTGTCGGTCGCATATTCCTTGCGCGGGAAGCTGCGTTCGTGGTGGCCGGTGCAGAGCAGAACGGTGCCGCGCTTCGGCACCGGCACGCCGGCTTTCTGCACCGCCGCTTCGAGATCGGCGGGCGCGATCTCGGCGCGCGGCGCGATGTGGCGCAGGTCGATGCAGATGCCGGGCACGATGCAGTTCTCCAGCGGATATTCGTCGATCGGCAGACCGGTTGCTCCGAAGTGACGCGGCGCGTCGATGTGGGTGCCGGCGTGGTCGGGCATTGAGATGAACATCGACGAAAGCCCGTGTACGTTGCCGGACTCAGCGAACGATTCCTCGTGGGTCTTCCAGATGCCGTGGATGACGGGAGGATGGCCTGGATAGCTCGGGGTACGGTGGTAGAGTTCACGGCTGAGATCGACGATCTTCACGACTGGTACCCTTTAAGGCGAGATGACCCGAATGGCCGCTGGACTGGCGCGAAATGCTGGCGCTTTTCGGGCCTGTCCGCAAGACAGCCCAAAAGGTGCGGAGTGCCATCGCTTTTGGGCGGGGTACGCGCTAGGCAAGGGTGCATGGACTGCTCGCCATTAGGTGATTGCGCGCCGGCGAGTTCGTCCCGGGTCAATCGCTGGGGTTGTCCGCGATATGTCCAATTTGCTCGCAAAAGCAACCCGGGAACGGACATCGCCGGATGTCACAAGGGCGAAAATTTCAGGCAACTTATGCCGCAATTGATGTTACACGGCGCTTATTCGATCTTTTGTCTTATTAGCCGAGCATAACGATGCGTCTCTGTTGGCAAGCTTTCGCCGTTGCCATTATTTTCTTCGCGACTCCGTCCGTTGCCGAGCCATTCCATGGCGGCCGGTTATTGGGGCATGTCCAGAATTCCAGGGAATTCAGCCCGCCCCTGCTTCTTGTCGTGGATGAAACCAAACGAAGAGAACCGGACACCATCATACTCGCGTTCATGTCGGGCAAGTGCAGCAAGCTTAAAATCGCGGGACGCGATTTCGCGTGCAGGGCGGTTGCGTTCTACCAAACCGAACAAGGCCGGGCCAATTTCACGATTGCTCTCGACGACCCCAATGACAATACTCACATCATCACGTTCTCGGGTGAAAATGCCCGCAAAGAACAGGACAATCTGTACGAACTAGCTGTCGACCGGATGCTGCTGAAATCCAAGGACAGACCGAAGGTCGATGGCCTGCCAGCGCCGTTGGTCGAGCTATCGACGGGAGCATGCAAGCAGCTTGGAAACTTCGCGACCGGGCAGGTTTCCAGCATCTCCTGTGTCGCGACGGATTCAAATGCAAAAAAATATGAACTGCAGTTCGAATCCGATGGCTCACCAATTAAAGTGATGCGGCTCAGGGAATCCCCGGTGCCAACAGAAAAGCGCCGGGCCAAGCAAATCGAGCAATTCGGATGCCGCCTCAAGGCCGATGAGGCCAAGATCTTGCCCAGGGATCGAACTGCTTACATCATTCAATGCCTGGGAGAAGATACCCAGGATCCCATGACAGCAAGGCCTCAGTAAAGCGAGACGGTCAGTGCTGTGATCCTGACGTCCGCCTTGCTGCCAACAAGCGCCTCCCGCTCATCCATGCACGACCGTCTTCGCGATCATGCAATGGATGCCTTTGGAGCCGTTCACGGTCTGCGTGACGCGCAGATCCGCGGCCAGACTGCAGAGCGTGTAGGCATCCTCCCGTGACAGATTGCGTTTTTCGCCGAGCAGCACGATCATGTCGCGCAGCGCCCGCACCACGCATTGATCGAGGTCGGGATCCATCGCCATCGTCATGTAGTGATCAGGCGTTTCGGCGCGGGGATAGTCGAGCCGCAAATCGTTGCGCAGTGTCAGCCTGAAGCGACCCTGCAGCGCGGTCTCGATGGCGGTGACGCAGACTTCGCCATCGCCCTGGACGCCATGACCGTCGCCGCAGGAAAACAGCGCGCCGGGCACGAATACCGGCAGATAGAGCTTGGCGCCCGGTATCAGTTCCTTGTTGTCGAGATTGCCGCCCATCGCGCGCGGGATCAGCGAGGTGATGCGGCCCCAGGCCGGCGGCGGCGCCACGCCCATCACCCCGAAAAACGGCTTGAGCGGCAGGTCGAGCCCCCAAGGCAGCCGGCCCACCATTCGCTTCGCATCGAGCGGAATGTTCAACAGCCGCGTCTCGTGGAAATCGTCGGGCAGGGTGCCCGCGAGAGGCCGGATCATGTTGTAGCCCCAGTCCTGCCGGAGCCTGACGTCGAGAATTTCGATCTCGAGCACGTCGCCGGGTTCGGCGCCTTCGATCGCGACCGGTCCGGTCAGGATGTGACCGGGCACCATCCGCTCGCTCCTGGCGTGAACTTCGTCGAGTTCGGGCGGGACGTGAAACCGGCTCCGGTCCGGCACCACCTCCGGGCCGCCGCTGATGGTATCGATGGTCACTTCATCGCCACTGGCAATGGCGAGGACGGGTTTCAATTTGGCTTCGAAAAAACCCCAATGGCAGGTCTCGGGGCTGGAATGCAGATGATGATGCGTCATGAGAAGGCTTCGGGTTGGGGCAGGGGCGGTGATTGTGCCTGCGCGGGATCGTTCTGTCGAATATCCTTCTCTGTCACCGCCGGGCCTTGCCCCGCAATCCATCATTTTCGAATGATGCTCCCAGCGAAAATGGATGGATACGGGGGACAAGCGCGCGTATGACGCTGAAGGAGCAGCGGTCAGCCTGCCGTTCAGGGAGTGTCGGTTCATGCAGCAAGCAGCCACAAGGGACGAAAAACTCGATCTGGCCGGCATGGTGGCGGATCTGAACAACCTGCTTCGTCTCAAGACCACCGTGATCGGCATGAAGATGTTCGCGCGCGTGGACGAGATGGAGGCCATCCCGAAAATCCGGCGGCCGACGGCGGTTCACACCACCGACCAGATCGTCAGCATGGCCTCGCGGCTGGGCTGGACCGTCGGTATCACCGCCGACGATCTTGTCGGCGCGCAATGCCGGGCGGTGATCGGTCTTGCGCCGCAGGACGAGAAGTGGCTCGCCGGCCAATCCTATGTCGGTGTCTGGCATGAGAATTCCGAGGACGCGCGCAAGCGTCAGGAAGCGCTGGACGTCGTTCCCTATGGCCAATACCAGGCCCTCGTCGTGAGTCCGCTGGCCAGCGGCCGGCTCAACCCGCCGGACATTTGTCTCGTCTATGCGACACCGGGTCAGATGATCATTCTGATCAATGGCCTGCAATATACCGGCTACAAGAAATTCGAATGGGGCGTGGTCGGCGAAACCGCGTGTGCCGATTCCTGGGGGCGGGCGCTCAAGACCGGCGAGCCCAGCCTGTCGCTGCCGTGCTATGCGGAGCGGCGCTATGGCGGCGTGCCGGACGAAGAAATGCTGATGGCGCTGTCGCCTGGGCATCTCGCCAAGGCGATCACCGGCATGAAGGCGCTTTCGAAGAACGGTCTGCGCTATCCGATCGCGCCCTATGGTATTCAAAGCGATGTACGCGCCGGGATGGGCGTTTCCTACGCGAAGAAATAGCCTTACGAAATGGAGTGGAAGCCGTCATTGCGAGCGAAGCGAAGCAATCCATAGCTACAAGAGAAGTCTGGATTGCTTCGCTTCGCTCGCAATGACGAGTATTAAAGGAATCGAGCATGAAGCCTTCGTCGAAATTCGACATCGTTGTCTACGGCGCCACCGGCTTCACCGGCCGGCTCGTCGCCGAGTACCTCGCGGCGCATTATCGAGGCGACAATCATCTTAAATGGGCAATGGCCGGACGCAGCCTGGACAAGCTCGCTTCCGTCCGAGACGCGATCGGCGCGCCGGCCGATACGGCGTTGATTGTCGCTGATGCCAGCGATCCCGCATCGCTGAAAGCCATGGCCGACCAGACCAAATCGGTGCTGTCGACCGTCGGCCCGTATCAGCTCTATGGCTCCGAACTGGTCGCGGCCTGCGCTGCCACAGGTACCGACTACCTCGATCTCTGCGGTGAGCCGGTCTGGATGCGGCACATGATCGATGCCCACCAGGCGACCGCGCAATCGAGCGGCGCCAGAATCGTGTTTTCCTGCGGCTTCGATTCGCTGCCGTTCGAACTCGGCGTGTTCTTTTGTCAGGAGACGGCGAAAAAAATTCTGGGCGCGCCGGTCAACCGCGTCAAAGGCCGCGTGCGCGCGATGAAGGGAACGTTCTCGGGCGGGACTGCTGCAAGCATCAAGGCGACGTTCGCGGCCGCCGCGAAAGACCTAAGCCTGGTGGCGCTGTTGAAGAATCCGTTCGTGTTGACGCCGGGCTTCGAGGGTCCCAAGCAGCCGCCGGGCAACAAGCCGCTGTTCGACCAGGAGCTGGATGCGTGGACCGCGCCGTTTGTGATGGCGACCATCAACACCCGCAACGTGCACCGCTCCAATCTGCTGATGGGTTTTCCCTACGGCAAGGACTTTGTCTATGACGAGATGGTGCTGACCGGCCCCGGCGAGAAAGGCGAAGCCAACGCCAAGCTCGTTGTCGCCGCCAACGCGCAAATGGGCGGCGCCGGTGGACCAAAGCCGGGCGAAGGTCCGTCCAGGCAAGAGCGCGAGAACGGCATGTACGACCTGCTGTTCGTTGCATTCGCGCCCGACGGCCGTCAGGTCCGCGCCGCCGTGCGCGGCGACCGCGATCCCGGCTATGGATCGACTTCGAAAATGATCGCGGAATGTGCGATCTGCCTGCTGCGCGACACCCCGGAAATTCCCAGCGGCATCTGGACTCCGGGTGCCGCCATGGGTCATCGCCTGATCACGCGGCTTGTCGATCGCGCCGGCCTGACGTTTGCCGTTGAGGCCGATGATGGAGGCGCCGAAAGACAAGCAGGCGGGCGTTAAGAGGCCTGCGAGGGCGCCGTGAGCGCTGGGTCTGAACTCGCCTTGTAGCGCTGCGCGGCGGCGAACATGCCCCACATCGCTCCCAGCATCAGCCAGAAGTGCCGCCAATGGTCGGTGTCGATGATGAAGCTTTCGCCGACGGTGCCGAGGAACGCGGCGAAGATCGCCAGATAGGCGCGTTGCCAGGGCACGCGGACAAAGATGTGCCGGAACCCCATGATGACGGTGATAAACACCAGCGCCGGATAGCAGATGCCGCTGATCCAGCCGCCGGACATGAAGGCGTTCAAATAGGAATTGTGGGTGTCTTCGGGAAAGTAGCGGTGGAACTGCAGCGGACCGATTCCGAACGGCAGGTCGAGCGCCATCTCCGCGCCGAGGATGTGGCGTCCGAACCGGCCGAAGCGGCCCTCGTCGTAGCTTTGATCGAGGCTCGCGCGTTGCTTGAACATCTCGCCGATCGAATCGAACGACAACAACACGGCGACAAGCATGACCAGGGCGATCGAGGCGACCAGCGCCGTCACGATGATGCGCGAACGCTGGGCCTGTGACCGGCTGGTCAGCACCATCAGCGCCAGCATGAAGGCCGACGTAATCGCAAGCCCGCCCCAGGCTGCGCGCGAAAACGCCAGCAGCAGCGCCAGCGACAGGACGCCGAGGGTGACGGTGCTGCGGAGCGATTTGCCGAAACGATCGGAGACGACACTTTGCAGGGCGAACAGAGCGGGCAGGATCAGGAACGCGCTGAACACGTTCGGGTCCTTGAAGGTACCGCTCGCGCGGTCATAGAGCGTCAGCAGGCTATGTGCGCCGGGAAACAGGCTGAAATAGCCGGCGATGCCGCCCAGCGCGGCAATCAAGGCACCTGCGATCAGGCCGCGGCGGATCATATCGAGCCGCGCCGCGGTGTCTTCGGATACGACCATCGCGAAGAACACCACCGTCGTGGCCATGTACCAGGATGTTGCGATCCAGCTGGCGACCTCGGGCTTGTCCATCAGCGGAACGGCGCAGATGCTGTAGCCGATATTGACCAGGAACAGCAGTATCAGCAGCGGCATGAAGACCAGCCGCATCCGCAAGCCGGTAGCGACAAAAATCACCGCGGCGAACAGCGTGGTCAACTCGTAAGGGCTTGGTTCGATAAAGACGATCGCGCAGGATGCGCCGACCAGCCAAAGCAGCGCCCGCTGCAGCGCCAGCACGCCGGGTGCTGCCGTCATCGATGGAAGAAAGCCCTCGGCTGTCGCCGCATACGCCATTACACACTCGCAAACTCACGCAACGCTTACCGACACGCGACGCCTGACCGGGACGTCTAGAGCATGATCCGGAAAAGTGGGTACCGGTTTTCCGAAAAGATCATGCTCAAACAAAAAGATAGAGCGGGATGACGATTCGAAGAAATGTCATCCCGCTCTAATAGGCGTTCTCGTTCTTCGTCATCAGCGCCAGCGGCGTCTTGAGAAGAATGTAGAGATCGAACAGCACCGACCAGTTCTCGATGTAGTAGAGATCGAACTCGACGCGCTTCTGGATTTTCTCTTCGCTGTCGACTTCGCCGCGCCAGCCGTTGACCTGCGCCCAGCCGGTGATGCCCGGCTTGACGCGGTGGCGCGCGAAATAGCCGTCCACCGCTTCGTCGAACAGCCGGCTCTGCAATTTGCCCTGCACCGCGTGCGGACGCGGGCCGACCAGCGAGAGATTGCTTTTGAACACGACGTTGAAGAGCTGCGGCAATTCGTCAAGGCTGGTCTTGCGGATGAAGCGTCCGACGCGGGTGACGCGGCTATCGTTCCGGGTCACGACCCGGGTGGCCAGCGGATCGGCCTGATCGTGGTACAGCGAGCGAAACTTGAGAACGTCGATGCGCTCGTTGTTGAAGCCGAACCGCTTCTGGCGGAACAGCACCGGCCCCGGACTGTCGAGCTTGATCGCCAGCGCCACCAGCGCCATCAGCGGGCTCGCCAGCAGCAGAATGACGGCGCCGACGAAATGGTCGAACAGCCACTTCATCACCAGATCCCAGTCGGTGATCGGCGCCTCGAAAACATCGAGGGTGGGGACCTTGCCGAGATAGGAATAGGAGCGGGGACGGAAGCGCAGCTTGTTGGTGTGAGCGGAAAGCCGGATGTCGACCGGCAGCACCCACAATTTCTTCAGCATTTCGAGAATCCGCGTCTCCGCCGAAATCGGCAGCGCGAACAGCACGAGGTCGACGCGGGTGCGGCGGGCGAATTCCACGATATCGTCGACCTTGCCGAGTTTTGGACTGCCGGCGCAGGTATCGAAGGCGCGACTGTCGTTGCGGTCATCGAATACGCCGAGGATTTCGATATCCGAATCGCACTGGGCCTTGAGCGCCTCGACCAGCTTCTCACCGTTTTCGTCCGAGCCGACCACGATGGTACGGCGATCGAGCCGGCCGTCACGCGCCCAGCCGCGCACCAGCGCGCGAAGAAACAGCCGTTCGACCATCAGTGCGGCTAGGCCGACAAAGAAAAACGCCGCGAGCCAGAGCCGCGATACCTCGCCGCCGAGTTTGGCGAAGAACGATGCGCCGATGAACAGCAGGAACACGAATGCCCATGACGAAATCATCCGCGTCATCTGCCGCAGCTGTCCGCGAAACACCTGTACTTCGTAGATATCGGCGGCCTGGAAGCAGAGCACCGCGGTCGCGGTCATGCCGAAGATGGCGGCGATGTATTCCCAGTGAAAGCCGCTGAGCGGAACCACATATCCAACATAGAGCGCGATGCCGACGAGACCAACCAGGACAAAATCGGCGCCGCGAACGGCGCCCGCGATCACGATCGGCGAATAGGCCTTGCGCACTTTCTGGTGGGTGACGGTGAGTGCGGCCAGCGACAGCCGGAGGCGCCGTTCGGTTGCAGGGCGATCCGCCGTGACGGTCATTGCAGCGGCTGCCGCTGCATCCAACATCGAGCGAGCGTTGATCGGTTCCACTTTATCATGTCCGTTCTTGCACAGGCATTCAGGCATGCGCGCGCCGGGGCGGAATTCCCCGCTTCACGGCTTAGAGGACAAATCGGAAGAAACAGTTATCGCGGGTGAGAACGGTTAACGATTGGCAAAAGCGTCGCGATAGCCCGCCAACACCCCGTCGACCATCGCATTCTGCGAAAAATGCAGGAAGATTCGTTCTCGAAGGGACTTTGCCCGAGCCAGTGCGGCCTCGGGATCATCGAGCGCGATCTCGATCGCGTCGGCCATCGCGCCCGCGATATTGGGGGCGAACAGTGCCTCGGTATGCGGTCCGAAAATTTCCGGGATGCCTCCGACACTCGCGGCGACCATCGGAATTCCGGCCGCCGACGCCTCGATCACGACATAGGGCATCGAATCCCCGCGCGACGGAACAACCAGGACGTTGCCTTTCGAGAAACCGTATCGCGCCTTGACGTGACCGATGAAACGGACCGCCTCGGTGAGGCCGAGCTTTTCGATCTGAACCTTCAGAGCCTCGAGTTCCTCGCCATCGCCTGCCAGCGTCAGCGTGACTGGTTTACCGTCGGCGCGCAGCCGCGCCACCGCGTCGACCAGGAGGTCCGCCCCCTTGATGTGCCGGAACTCGCCGACATAGACGATGTCGGCGGCGTCAGCCGCCTTGACGACAGGGTCGAACTCGTCCGCGGTCACGCCGTTGAACACGCAGCGCACCAGCCCCTTGGGGGTGCCGATGGTGCGCTGATAGGTATCGCGCGCGAAGGCACTTTCGAACAGGAACAGGTCGGTGCGGTTCATCAGCGTGCGTTCGAGGCGACTGTAGAACGCGCCGTTGATGGTATTCAGCGGGTAATGCAGCGAGCCGCCATGGGGCGTATAGACATGAATGGCGCCTTTTGAACGGGGTTTCAGGCGGATGAAGGCGCCGGTCTTGGCGCCGTGGCCATGCAGGACGTCCGGCTTCAGCCGCCGGATCAGCTGCATGAAACGCGCCCACACCCAAACGTCGCTGGGAAAGGGCTCGCGGCGAATGGCAAGACGATGAACGCCAAGCCCGAGGCGGGGCGCGATTTCCTTGAGCGCGGCCTCGGCGCGCTCGCCGCCGGTCAGGTTGTCGGCGATCAGGCCGACATGGTGGCCACGGTCAATCTGCCCGTTGGCGAGGTCCAGGATGTGACGGAAGATCCCGCCGACCGGCGTGCGCACCGCGTGCAGGATACGAAGCGGCTGATCTGAAGCGACGGGCATGATCAGAACCAGCGTTCGCCGACGAGGACGGTATCGCCGGGACCAAGCGCGGTGCCGAGCGGCACCACGGTTCGGGATGAGCCCGAATTGTCGATGTGGGTCAGGGTAACGCGGTCGCGCCGTGCGCGCGGCGAAAATCCGCCGGCGATCGCCACCGCACTTTCAACGCTCATGTTGGGCACATAGGGATATTGCCCGGGGGCCGCGACTTCGCCGAGGATGAAGAACGGCCGATAGGCCTCGATCTCCACCGCCACCGACGGTTCGCGGATGTAGCCATTGCGCAGTTTGGCCGCGATCTGTGCAGCCAACCCCGCCGGCGTTCGTCCGCGCGCCGGCGCCGCGCCGATCAGCGGCATGGTGATCGAACCGCCGGCATCGATCGCATACGTATTGGTGAGACCTTCCTGGCCGTAGACCACGACGCGCAACTTGTCGCCGGCATCGAGCCGATAGGCCGCGTCATGAGCCACCGGCGTTGGCGCAGCAGCAGCATAGGCCGCCGCCGCTGGGGCAGGGGCCATGCGGTAGGATGGCCCGTAAGCAAACGAATCGAGCTCGCCTTGCGGCTCGACGATGGCGACCGGCGCGGATCTGCGCATGCAGCCCGCCAGAGCGAGCGCAGTGAGCAGACAGAGGATAGCGGCGCGAACGCCTCGCATCGGACAGCCCTGAGAGAATGATCGATTCCGATTAAGGGCATTCATGGTTAACAAAGCATGAGCGCGGCGGCGCGCGCCCCGACGTTCTCTGCAGCAACCGGCGGAATTAACCCAGCGGCAACCTTAATAGAGTGTAATCGCCAGGGTTGAGCGGAGCAGTTTGCGTCTGCGGGGGTGTGCGATGCGTTTAGCGTTCCGGGGTGCAGGCGAGGACATAGCGGGCAACGAACACATCGTTGCCCCGCAGGTTGTCGCAACGCCTGCGTCAGCCGCCGACAGGCCGGCCGCCTCCGAATCCGGCGACCTTGATTTACGCGCGCTTGGCCAGGCCCTGTTGCGCAGCAGGGGCTGGATTATCGTTCCGACGCTGCTCGCCGCCGTGCTCTTGGTTGCCGCCGTCAACATGATCGCTCCGCGATACAAATCCGAAGCCCGGATCCTGATCGACGGACGCGAAAACATCTTCCTGCGGCCAAACGGCGAGCGCAACGAGGAGCGCAACGCGCTTGATGCCGAGGCGGTCACCAGTCAGGTCCAGTTGCTGTTGTCGCGCGATCTTGCGCGTGAAATCATCAGGAAGAACAAGCTCGCCGAGCGGCCGGAGTTCGATCCGGTGCTGCAAGGCATTTCGCCGGTCAAGTCGCTGCTGACATTGTTCGGGATCGGTCGCGATCCGTTCTCGCTGACGCCCGAAGAGCGTGTGCTGGATGCCTATTTCGACCGGTTCACCGCCTATGCGGTCGACAAGTCGCGTGTCATCGTCATCGAATTCCAGTCGCGCGATCCGGAATTGGCGGTGCGTGTCGCCAACTCGATCGCCGAAGGCTACCTGGTGGTGCAGCAGGGCGCGCGGCAGGAGCAGGCCAAATCGGCCGGGCAATGGCTATCCGGCGAAATCGACAATCTGCGCAAGAAGGTTGCGGAAGCCGAATCCCGCGTCGAGGACTTTCGCTCGAAATCGAGCCTGTTCGTCGGCACCAACAACACCACGCTCTCCAACCAGCAGATGGGCGAACTGAACACGCAATTGAACAACGCGCGCGCGCTGAAGTCCGACGCCGAGTCGAAAGCCCGGCTGATCCGTGAAATGCTTCAGAGCGGCAAGCCGATCGAGGCTTCCGAGGTTCTCAATTCCGAACTGACCCGCCGGCTGTCCGAACAGCGCGTCACTCTGCGCGCCCAGCTTGCCGAGCAGTCATCGACGCTGCTCGACAATCATCCGCGCATCAAGGAGCTGAAGGCGCAGCTTTCGGATCTCGACCGCCAGCTTCGCGAAGAGGCGAGCAAGATCTCCCGCTCGCTCGACAATGATTCACGCATCGCCGGCGGCAGGGTCGAGGGCCTGAGCGCCAGCCTCGAGCAATTGAAGAAGCTGGCGACCTCGACCAACGGCCAGGACGTTCAGCTTCGGGCGCTGGAGCGGGAAGCCAAGGCGGAGCGCGATCTTCTGGAATCCTATCTTGCGAAGTATCGCGAGGCGACCACCCGCGAAAACATCGACGCCGCGCCGGCGGACGGCCGGATCATTTCCCGCGCCAGCGTTTCCAATACCCCGGCATACCCCAAGAAGCTGCCGGTCGTCCTGATCGCGACGCTGGCGACGCTGATGCTCAGCGCCGGCGCGATCGCAACCGGCGAACTCCTGCGCATGACGGCGCCCCGTGCCGCGGCGGCGCTTGCGCCTTCGCCGGCTCCGGTCGATGCGCCGGCGGCAGCGACCGTCGTCGCCGATCCCGAGCCCTTCTTCAGCGAAACCGGCCCCGACATCGCGCCCGAGTTCACCGAGATCGAGACACTCGCCAATGATTTGCGCGACGCAGGCGAGGCGGCACGCAAGATCACGATCCTCGGCACCGCCTCGAGCGAAGGCATCACCTTGACGGCGCTGACGCTGGCGCGCCTGATGGCGCAGACCGCACGGGTCGTGGTGGTCGATCTGTCGGCGTCGTCCGCGACCATCTCCTTGAGCTCGGTCGATCCGACCGCGCCGGGGCTGGCGGATTTGATGATGGGCGAGGCCTCGTTTTCGCAAGTCATCACCAAGGACCGGCTGTCGCGGGTTCATCTCGTCAGCGCCGGACGGCCGGGCTCGGACCGCGCAGCGCTGCAATCGCCGCGGCTCACGCTCGCGATCGATGCATTGCTGCGGGTCTATGATCACGTGTTGCTGGACGCAGGCACCGCCGCCGACCTGCCAGCCGAACTGCTGACGGCGCAGGCACGCGCCGTGCTGGTGCCGGATGCATCGATGACCGCGGACGCCCGCAGCTCGATGTGCGATCAGTTGAGAGCTGCCGCTTGCTTCACCGAGTTGACGATGCTGAGCAAGCCGGTGCAGCCCGCCGATACCGTCGAGATCGGCCCGCGGGTGGTGGCGGCCTGAACGCAGATACGCTGTGGCTTAGCTAGCTGTGACCTTCATGGTGAGGAGGCGCGTTTGCGCCGTCTCGAACCATGAGGCCATCATCATCCTTCGAGACGCGCGCGAAGAGCGCGCTCCTCAGGATGAGGTTGTGGACCTATCTGCTTCGGTGAAGTGCGCTTCGCAGCTTTTGCGCGATCTGAAAAAGTGCCGGATTGTGCTTCACCAGATGCTTGGCGCGGTTGATCCCTGACATCGCGGCCGCCGCGACCTTGCCGCGCAGGCTGAGCGGGATGAAGCAGTCGAAGATCGGCTCGTCGCTCTTGCAGAACAGCCTCTTGTAGTCGTCTGATCCGATCCCGAGGTCGAGCGCGCGATAGCCGCGCTCGGCATAGTCATCGACGATATCGCGCATCAGGATCAGTCCGGGGCTGTAACGCGAATTATCGGACATCGTGTAAGTGTTGAACATCATCGAAAACCGATGTCCGTCGGCGACGCCGGCGAACAGCGCGATTACCTCGTCGTCGCATTCAAGCGCGTGAATATCGATGGCGTGGCCGCCGCTCGCAAGCGGCGTCAGGCAGGCGTCGCGAATAAAATCCTCGACGCCGGGTTCCGCGAACACGTTGGGCAGCCTCTGCTCCGCCATCCGCAGCGGCTTGATGCGGAAGAACGCCTCCAGCAGCCGCTCGATCTCGTGGTCGGTTTGCGCCACGCCATAGCGATAGCCGGGCAGGGCCTGCAGCTTGCGTTCCTTGCCCTTGAGCCGGCGGCGGAACGAATTGCTGATCCGCGCCGTCGGCGGTTCGTCGGGCACGATAGTCATCAGCGGACAATCGTTGACCGAGGCCTGGTTCGGCAGCAGCGCCATCGGATTCGGCAAATCCCGCCAACGCAACGGCTGTTGGTCAAGCGCCAGAACGTCGGCCTCGGATCGTTCGCGTATTCCCGCTATCAGCGCGTGGAGATCCACCGCGGTCGCGTCAGCCGCAAAATCCCCGTCCGAGAGCGCCATGTTGTAGGTGGCGTGCTTGCCACCCATGAAACGGGCGATGCGAACGCCGTGCCGATGACTGAGCGTGAGCGGAAGCAGCAACAGCGGCCGGCGCTCGGCGTCGTAGGCAATAACGATGAAAGGGATGAGGCCCTCGCGCGCTCCGACCCGGCGTTGCCACGAGCCAAGAAAATCGAACCGCTGGTAGGGTGTGGAGAACTGCTGCCGATCTTCGAGGCCGCGCCAGATCGCCTCGGCATGAACAAGATCGTGAAGGATATCGACGCTGGCGATACGGCTCGCTTTCGACCACGCCTGCGCGCCGGCCGCCTGGCTTTCGATCGCGGCAGCCATGGTCATCGGAAAACCTGCCTACAGGGAGTTATTTACATTTTGCGACTCGGCCGACCTTTGCAAAGAAAGGTCAACAAAGCGTAATGACAATGGCCGCGGGCGGGGGCGATGGCGGCAGTGAGGGGACGGGACGTTTGCCATCTAAGAACCCTTTTCTGGCCCGCGCGGGCCTGGAGCTTGCCTATTTCAGCGGTTATTCACGGCTGATGCAGCGGCGCGCCGGCGGCGCCGGAGTCATTTTGCGGTTCGAACACGTGCGCGCGCGGCACGCCGCGCGCTTCCAACCGCTCAAATCCCACGAAATCACGCCCGGATTTCTCGATCGAACGATCGCTGCATTGAAGCGCTGGAAACTCGACATCGTTTCAATGGACGAGGCTTGCCAGCGGGCGGTCACGCTGGCTTCGCCAAGACGGTTTGTGTGCCTGACATTCGACGGCGCCTACAAGGACCTGATGACCTCAGCCTATCCGCTGCTGGCGAAGCACGGCGTTCCCTTCACCGTTTATGTGCCGACGGCGTTTCCGGACCGTCTCGGCGAGGCCTGGTGGCTTGCGCTCGAAGCGGTGATTGCGCGCGAGAATCGCGTCAGCCTTGTGATGGATCGCAAGGAGCAACGTTTCAATGCCATAAATACTTCCGAAAAATATCAGCTGTACGATTTTCTTGAGGGTTGGATGCGTTCGCTGCCGCCGCCCGATCTCTCGCTGGCGATCAAGGATCTCTGCAAGCGCTATTCCGTCGACCTTGCGGCGCTGTCACGTGATGCATCGATGGACTGGGACGACCTGGCGAAGCTTGCGGCGGATCCACTGGTGACGATTGGAAGCGCGACGGTGAACTATTCTGTGCTGACGAACCTGAAGGATAACGCCGCGTTGCGCGAGATGACGATGGGGCGGGCGGTCGCCGAAGCCGCGTTCCGCCGCAAGGTCAGACATTTCGCCTATCCGTTCGGCGATCGCGCAGCCTTCGGCCGGCGACATATCGCGATGGCCGAGGAGGCCGGCTTCGCCAGCGCGGTGTCGGCGATACCAGGCGTCGTCGAGGCCGAGGGACGAACCAATCTGCACGCGCTTCCGCGCGTCGCCTGGGACGGACGACAGCGTTCGCTGCGGGCTATGCGCGTGATTCTTTCAGGCATCACATTCCGTCAGGCAAAGCGCGCTCCGGGTTCAGGAGGCCACGCTCGATGAGACAGTGGGCACTCATCGCGATTCGCAGCGCCAAAAGAAATTGCGCTGATTTATCAACTCCACTTTGCTATCGTCGGTCCGCATTGAAAAAGACGCTGCACTTGTGAGTCAGACGGACAGAACGATGCAAATTGATCGCAGGCCATTATTCGACCGACTCGCTGTCTTTCCTCGCTTAGGTTTGGCTGATCTTCCGACCCCACTGGAGCCGATGAAGCGACTGACGGCTCATCTCGGCGGACCGCGGCTGTGGGTCAAGCGCGAAGATGCTACTGGGCTCGGATTTGGCGGCAATAAGTTGCGCAAGCTCGACTACGTCCTGCACGAGGCACTTTCGAGCGGCGCCGATACGATCGTCTCAGGTGGCGTCGTGCAATCGAACAGCCAGCGGCAGGTTGCGGCGGTTGCGGCAAAGCTCGGCCTCGCGTGCCATCTTGCAGTCTACCACGGCCGACTCGAACCGCCGACGCCAGAATACAAGACCTCGGGCAACGCGTTTCTCAATCGGCTGTTCGGCGCGCACCTCCATGACGTGCCGTGGACCGGTGACCGCAATGCAGCCATTCGCACCCTCGTCGGCGCTCTCGCAGCGAAGGGTCACAGGCCGTACTTTGTGCCATACGGGGTATCGAATGCCCTGGGCGCAGTCGCTTATGCCACGACGATTTCCGAGATCGAACCGCAGGCAGCGCAATTGGGCTTCGCACCAACCGCTATCGTGCACTGCACCGGAAGCGCCGGCACGCAGGCTGGTCTCGTCGTCGGTGCAGCCGTGGCAATGCCAAACACGCGGATCGTTGGGATTGATATCGACGCCGAGCCCACGCGGGTGCGAGCCGATGTCGTAGCGTTTGCGCGAGAAGCGTCCAATCTGCTTGATGTACCGTTCGACGAAGCAACGGTGGAAGTCGTCGCGGGGCATGCGGGACCTGCCTACGGGGTCCCGCACGAAGCCACCATCGAAGCGATCCGACTTGCAGGCCAGTTCGAGGCTCTTCCACTTGATCCGGTCTATTCGGGCAAGGGGCTCGCGGGCTTGATCGCCCTGATCCGCCAAGGACGTTGGCGTAAAGACGAGGATGTCGTCTTCTTGCACACAGGCGGCGCGCCGGCGCTTTTCGCCTACCAGAGCGCGCTCGGCGTCTGAACTGGCGAAGCCAAAGTCACCAAGGATGGGGTGTGGGCCAACATCCCGCCGAAAAGTTATCGCAACACACCGATCTGCTTCAGTCCGCACCTCTATCGAGCGCGCAACCTCGTCGAACGCTTCTTCAACAAGATGCTCTGCTCGTTGACAGGCCGGTATTACTATCGTTAAATCATACTAATATTTACTTGAATACCTTTTAGGCGTTTCAATTCATATGAGTACCAATGCATTACTTGCGTGCCTGGCATTACTATACGGTATCGCCAACGCAGATCCTGCCGCGTTCACCGTTACCGGCGCCGACCCCGACGCAGCGGTGTCAGCGACGGTCGCAGCCGGTCTGAAAAGCGTTTCAGTTTCGCTGTCAGGCCTCGGCAATAGCATCGGCCTGCCACCGGGCGGCACGCCGCATGCGAACGCTGGCAGCGCGGGCGGAACGACGGTGGCTACCGCCGAACCATTCGTGGCAGACAATGGCGCAGGCACTTTCACGCCAACCGCGGCTGACGTCGCTGGCCGGCCGCTCCTCACCAACGTCTCGTTCACGTTCGGCGCCGAACTCTACGCGGTGGACGCAACTCCCGGTTCGGAAGATCCCGAGCCCTCCAGCCGGGAAATGATGATCCTGGGTTTTGTCGGCATCGGCCTCATGCCCTATCTCGCCGCACGAGCGCTGCTTCCGCGGCCCGCTTTATCCGCTTTCACCGTTCAATCAAGATAGCTGGGAGCGCGGGCCTCCAGTGATGTCGGTTTCTCGTGTCGCGCTGGGCAGCAAGCTTCGAACTCCGCCATCGAAAACGGTGTGCCATTTTCAAAATGGCCGAGCGCACGCGCCCTGGGTAGATGAAGAGGCGGCACTCGGCTACTCAGCCGCGCGGCCCCCTTGAAAACAACGAACAGCTTAATCGTGTTTTAGAACAGCGCCCGTCGCGTGGATTTTTTTCTTGCCGGTTCCCGAATTAACCCGCAGCGCCACCATTCAGCTTAACGAGCGACTTTCATTGCGAGCGCGCGCGGACGCGCTAGCGTAGTCGAGCCGCACAATGCCCAAGCTCCGCGTTCAGCCTGGCAAAGCCGTCCGACGATCATTCCGCCTGGCGGCTTTGTTTTGTGCAGGTCGTTGGTTTCAGGTCTTTAGTTTCAAGTCTTTGGTTTTAAGTCTTTTGAGCAGGTCATGACGATTTCAAAAGCCGCGCAGGTCACGCAAGCATCGATCCGGCATTCTCGCTTTAGAATTGTCTGCATCAATTGTGACTCCCTCGGCATCGTCTTCGACTGCCCGGAAGGCGCGCCACCCTCGACGCAGATCAAGTGCAGGCATTGTGGCGCACCGCGCGGAACGCTCGGAGAGCTCCGCGAACTCTCCTGTTCGGATCGACGGGATCTGTTTGAGGTTTGAGGCGGTAACCGTGCTCCGCAACCTGACCTGACCTGACCGGTTGCTGCTTAGGCCTCGGCAAGACGCCTTCTTTTCGAAAGACGAGGCTCATCATCGCATCAAGGAACAGCGCTTTGTCCGCTACCCGACAGGGATCGTGGTCGCCATGTCATTGAACCGCTGGCGTGCTTGAACCGCGCGAAGCTGGCGTCGGTTACCAAATCGTTTTCGGATGAGCCGTGGTTTCGATGCACTATTCACCCAACTATTAAACTTTTTGGCGCAAATCAATGCAATGTATGAGCGACGTGCACTCCCGCGGCAACGCATATTCAAGGCCGGAACCATTGAGTTCGACGGCACCGGAGTCGATTGCATCGTTCGCAACATCTCCGCCATCGGCGCCGGCCTCGAGGTTGCGAGCCCGGAAGGCATTCCCCACGAGATCACGCTGAGCATCCGCAGCGGCGAGGTTCGCCAGCATGCCTACATCGTGTGGCGCAAGGAAAAGCGGATCGGCGTCGCGTTCGGCTAGCGAAAAAGCCCGCCGTTTGTTTAGGGCCGATTCATGGCACCTTCGGATAGCATCCCGCCCGGCCTGTCACCGGCCGAATCGGAATCGAAACTTCCGGAGGATGATTTGAATCGGACACCGATGATGCTCTGGTCGCGCTGGCGAATTCGGCCTGATTGGCGTCAGATGACCATTCCAGATAGAAGGCAACGGCGACCGAAAGCGCCAGCACAACCAGAATCTGGACCAGCAGGGTCGCAATGATTGCCGGCCAATGGATGGCGTGGTTGCTTTGGCGTTGGCTATTGAGCGATGGCATTGATGCCTCCCGAATCCGGGCTGGCACCCTCATAGATCAATTCGCGACGCCCAAATGTGAACTGGTTCACTACCGGAAACGACGAAACGCGCTATCGTGACGCACCGGATATCTCTCCCCGAGTCCGGGACCACCACTGCGAAGCCGTCAGGCGATGATATTTCGCTTGGCGGCTTTGTTTTGTGTTGTGCGCGCGCCCGCCTCGCCGTGCCTTGCGATTTTCCTCCGTCTTGTTGATAACCCGCTAACCCTCCGCTGCGGGCGGCGTGACAGCTGCCTGCGACGTGATATCGACGGCCCAGATCCCTTAAGCACAAGACGGATAAACCACCATGCGGATCACCCTCGTCGGCTCCCGCCATTTCGGCGTGACGACATTCCATATGCTGCGCCAGCACGGCGTCGAAATTGCCGGGGTCGTCGTGGCCGACGCCGAAGACCGGCTCGCCGCCGCGGCCCGTGCCGCCGGCATCGCCGTCACGGTGCAGGCCGACCCCGGGCTCGTGGTCGCGCGGGAAATCGCCGATCGGACCGACCTGATCGTGACCGCACACAGCCACGCCCGCATCGCCAGGGAGGCGCTGGCCGCGGCAAAGCTCGGGGGCATCGGCTATCATCCCTCGCTGCTGCCGCGGCACCGCGGGATCGCGGCGGTGGAATGGACGATCCGGGAAGGCGATCCGATCGCCGGCGGCACCGTTTACCATCTCGCCGACCGCATGGATGCCGGCGCCATCGCCGCGCAGGAGTGGGTTTTCGTCAAGAAGGGCGAGACCGCCCGGGAGCTGTGGGAGCGCGCGCTGGCGCCGCTCGGCCAGAAGCTTTTGGGGGAAATCATCGACTACGCCAAAATTCACGACGCCCTGCCGGCAAAACCCCAGGACGAGCAGTTTGCGACCAATGCGCCCAAGCTTTCGGAGTAATATGATACCTATTTCGCGAATCGGGCGTTCAAGGCCCCGCCACCGGCCGTCGGGGAACAGATTTCTGTTCCCGACAGGGAGCCAGCTTTAACTTCAAATCTTTGATTTGTAGGGAACTTTTTCCGTTGACGCGCCGCAGCAAATTTTAGACACATTGTGCCTAGACTAAGGCCGCATCATCACACACGTCAGGGAATTGATTCATGCGCCACAATCGCATTTGTACTGTATTTTGTGCTTTCGTTATCACCTCCGCAACTGCTGCCCTCAGCGCCACTCCCGCCGCCGCCCAGACACCCTATGACGGACTCTGGAATGTCACGATCGTGACCAAGGCAGGTTCTTGCGAACCCTCGACGCGCTCAACACTTACGGTCGCGGACGGCAAGGTCTCGGCCGCCGGCGCCGACGTCTCTGGCAGCATCGGACGGGAGGGACTCGTGAGGGTTTCGATCGGTGGAGCATATGCAAACGGGCAACTCAGCGGCAATGCGGGATCAGGAAAATGGAATGGCGCGTCGGCAGGCGTGCCGTGCAGCGGTCGATGGGAAGCCTCGCGGCAATAGACCGGGCCGAACAATAAGGGCCTTCGCGGGCGTTCGATGGCTGCTGGTTGCAGCCATCGCATTGTTGGCGGCGTCGGTATCCGGCACCGCAACCTACGCCCAGTCGGGGCCGTTTACCGGCATGGCCGGCAACTGGTCCGGCGGGGGCACCGTCACGCTCGATGACGGATCGACCGAGCGCATCCGATGTCGCGCCAGTTATGCCGTGGGCGCTGGCGGGAACGGCCTCAACCAGGACCTGCTCTGCGCCAGCGACAGCTACAAATTCAACCTCAGAAGCAATGTGATGGCGGAGGGCGGATCTCTTTCCGGGACCTGGAGCGAATCCAGCCGCGGCATCAACGGAACCCTTGAGGGACGCGGCGGCAATGGCAACTTTCAGGTGCTGGCGAGCGCGGCCGGGTTCAACGCCAACATTTCCTTGACCACGCGCGGCAACCGGCAGTCCGTGGTGATCAGGTCCGAGAGCCAATTCAGGGGCGCCTCGATTTCACTGTCGCGCCATTAGCACTACAGTTGCCTGTTTGCT
>Ga0179587_10000159_pt1 | contig 29072 bp, 25 predicted proteins | sample CZODoug2_1_08_16_FD_185932 | JGI IMG/M metagenome (GOLD analysis project Ga0179587, IMG submission 185932) | Vadose zone soil fungal communities from Angelo Coast Range Reserve, California, USA - CZODoug2_1_08_16fungal | ecosystem: Environmental > Terrestrial > Soil > Vadose zone | place: USA...
CCGAGATTCCAAAGCTGTTTCGCGACATCGGCGACTCCGTGCGGCTTGACCTCGCCGTCAAAGGGGCAGCCCAGCACGCAGGAGACATAGCCGCGCACCTTGACGCCATCGGCCTTGGCGCGGCCGACGACCGGCTTGAAGCGCTCGATCGATTCGGCAATCGAGCAATTGATGTTGGCGCGGGAAAATCCTTCCGACGCCGCGGCGAACACCGAGACCACCTTGGCGCCTGCCGCATGCGCCGCCTCATAGCCCTTATAGTTCGGCACCAGCACGTGAAATTCGCCGGGCAGATGGCTGACACCGCGCAGCACATCATCCGAGCCGACCATTTGCGGGATCGCGCGCGGCGAGACGAAAGCTCCGACTTCGACGGTGGAGAGGCCGGCGCCGACCAGGGCTTCAATGAAAGCGATGCGGTCGGCCACACTGACAGGCGTCTTCTCGTTCTGCAGCCCATCGCGAGCCCCCATTTCGACAATGCGCACGGTGTCGCTCATGGCTGGCCTCACGAACCGATGGGCTCGACTTCGGCGAGTTCCACGCCCTCCTGCACGATGTCGCCGACCTTGCACTTGATGGCTTTCAAGATTCCGGCGAACGGGGCGCGCAGGGTCTGCTCCATCTTCATGACTTCGAGCGTCAGGATCGGCGCGCCCTTCTCCAGCATGGCGCCCACGTCCGCCAATATCGCGACGACCGTACCCGGCAAGGGCGCCGCGATCTTGTCTTCGCCGACCTGTTCTTCGTCGTCGCCACCGAACGGATCGACCCAATGCAGCTCGAACCGCCCGTTGCGGGTGCGCAGGTAGAGCTCGTGCCCTTCGACGACGGTCACCACATAGGATTTGACGCCATCCAGCGTCAGATCGAAGCCGCCGTCATCGGCTGACGTCGCGGCGAATGCCAATTCGCGTTCGCCGATCGAAAGCAGCGAAGGCCCGTTGCCATAAATGAGGGTGACCTCCCACTCGGCGCCCTGCCCTTGACCGAGTCCTTGCCCCTGTCCTTGTCCCTGGCCTTGCCGGAACGAAAACACCCGCTGACGCCGGCCGACCGGCATCCAGCCGAAGGTTTGCCAGGGGGAATGCGGCTCGGTCCGCGCGGCCTTCTGCTCCTCGCCCAGGATCGCGGCCACCGCGGCGCCGAGCTCGAGATCACCGGGCGCGGCCTGGGCCGGCGTCAGGACCTTCAATTCGCGCTCGATGAAGCCGGTATCGATCGTGTTGGCGACAACGGCAGGATGGGTCACCAGCGCCGCCAGGAAGGGAATGTTAGTGACGATGCCGCGAATGTCGGTTTGCTCCAGGCCCCGGTTGAGCCGCTCGATCGCAGCCTGTCGCGTCGGCGCCCAGGCGATCACCTTGGCAAGCATCGCGTCGTAATAGGGCGACACCGTATCGCCCGCGCGGTAGCCGGCGTCGATGCGCAGGCCGCCGGCCTCTTTCGGCGTACGCCAGGTCCGGATGTTGCCGACCGACGGCATGAAGTTCTTGGCCGGATTTTCGGCATAGACCCGCGCCTCGATGGCGTGGCCGTTCATGGTGATCTGGTTCTGCTTCAGCGGCAATGGTTCGCCAAAGGCGACCCGCAACTGCCATTCGACCAGATCGATGCCGGTAATCAATTCGGTCACGGGATGCTCGACCTGCAGCCGCGTGTTCATCTCGATGAAAAACACGTCCTTGCCATCGGAGACGAATTCGATGGTGCCGGCGCCGACATAATTGACCGCGGCCGCCGCCTTGCGCGCGGCGGCGCAGACCGTCTCGCGCTGGGCGGCGTTGAGCGTCGGCGACGGCGCTTCCTCGATCACCTTCTGGTGCCGCCGCTGCAAGGTGCATTCGCGTTCGAACAGCGACACCAGATTGCCGTGGCTGTCGCCGATCACCTGCACCTCGATGTGCCGGGGATTATCGACGTATTTCTCGATCAGCATGCGGTCGTCGCCGAACGCCGCCTTGGCCTCACGCTTGGCGCTGACGATCGCGGGCGCAAGCTCGGCCGCCGAACGCACGACGCGCATGCCGCGCCCGCCACCGCCTGCCGAGGCCTTCACCAATATTGGAAAGCCGATCTTGTCGGCGGCCTTGGCGAGCGTCGCCTCGTCCTGGGCCTCGCCGTGATAGCCGGGGACCAGCGGCACGCCGGCCTTTTCCATCAACGCCTTGGAGCCGGATTTCGAGCCCATCGCGGTCATCATGCCGGCGGTCGGGCCGACGAACACCAGGCCCGCTTTCAAACAGGCATCGGCGAACTCGGCATTCTCCGAGAGAAAACCATAACCTGGATGCACGGCCTCTGCCCCGCTCCGCCGTGCCGCTTCGATCAATCGCTCGATGCTGAGATAGCTGTCACGCGCCCGCGCCGGTCCCAGCAGCACCGCCTCATCCGCCATGGCGACATGCATCGCCCTGGAATCGGCCTCTGAATAGACCGCGACCGTGCGCAACCCCATGGCCTTCGCGGTGCGGATCACGCGGCAGGCGATCTCACCGCGATTGGCGATCAGGAGGGTACGAAAGCGCCGGTAGAGCCTGGCCCGATCCATCGTCACATCCTGAACAGGCCGAATTTCGTCGGCTCGATCGGCGCATTCGCCGCGGCTGCCAAGCCCAGTCCCAGCACCAGCCGCGTATCGGCCGGATCGATCACCCCGTCATCCCAGAGCCTTGCGGTCGCGTAATAGGGATTGCCCTGGCTTTCATATTGCTCGCGGATCGGCTTGCGGAATTTCTCTTCCTCCGCCGCGGTCCAGCTTTCGCCCTTGGCTTCGATATTGTCGCGCCGGACCTGGCTCAGCACCATCGAGGCCTGCTCGCCACCCATCACCGAGATCCGTGCATTCGGCCACATCCAGAGGAAGCGCGGACCATAGGCCCTGCCGCACATGCCGTAATTGCCGGCGCCGTAGGAACCGCCGATCACGACCGTGAATTTCGGCACGCCGGCGGTGGCGACCGCGGTGACGAGTTTGGCGCCGTCGCGGGCGATGCCGCCGGCTTCGTATTTCTTGCCGACCATGAAGCCCGTGATGTTCTGCAGGAACACCAGCGGGATGTTGCGCTGGCAGCAAAGCTCGATGAAGTGCGCGCCCTTCAGCGAACTCTCGCTGAACAGGATGCCGTTATTGGCGATGATGCCGACCGGATAGCCCCAAATATGCGCGAAGCCGCAGATCAGCGTCTGGCCATAGAGCTTCTTGAACTCGTCGAATTCGGAACCGTCGACCACGCGCGCGATGATATCGCGGACATCGAACGGTTTCCGGCCGTCGACCGGCACCACGCCGTAGATCTGGTCCGCCGCGAATAACGGCTCGCGCACCTCGCGCATGTTCAGCGCCGCTTTCGCAGGCGGCTTCAATGTTGCGACGATACGCCGCGCGATCCCGATCGCATGGGCATCGTTCTGCGCATAGTGGTCGGTGACGCCGGACTGGCGCGAATGCACGTCGGCGCCGCCGAGTTCTTCCGCCGTCACGACCTCGCCGGTCGCGGCCTTCACCAGCGGCGGGCCGCCGAGAAAGATGGTGCCCTGATTGCGCACGATGATGCTCTCGTCCGACATCGCCGGAACATAGGCGCCGCCCGCCGTGCACGAACCCATCACGATCGCGATCTGGGGAATGCCGGCGGCCGACATCTGCGCCTGATTGTAGAAGATGCGGCCGAAATGCCGCTCGTCGGGAAAAATCTCGTCCTGCATCGGCAGGAAGGCGCCGCCGGAATCCACCATGTAGACGCAGGGCAGATTGTTCTGCCGGGCGATGTCCTGCGCCCGCAGATGCTTCTTCACCGTCATGGGATAGTAGGTGCCGCCCTTGATCGTGGCATCGTTGGCGACGATGACGCATTCGCGCCCCGATATCCGCCCCACCCCGGTAATGATGCTGGCCGAATGCACGTCGCCGCCATAGAGGCCGTGGGCGGCCAGCGGCGACAATTCCAGAAACGCGGTTCCGGGATCGACCAGCAGGTCGACCCGCTGGCGCGCCAGCATCTTGCCGCGCGACTGGTGGCGCGTCCGCGACACCTCGCCGCCGCCGCCCGCGACCAGATTGAGCTTGTCGCGCAGTTCGGCGACGAGCGCGCGCATGGCTTCCGCGTTGCGCGAGAAATCCGACGAGGCAGGATCGATGCTGGAATGGAGCGGCATGGCCTTCGGGTGTTATGGTGCGCCGCAATCGAGGCTTGAACAACCGCCGCCCGGCGACTTGGGGCGCGCCATGGTGTCATTGCGCCGCCTCTTTAGGCAACCCTCACTTTCGGGCCCTCGGGGTCCGCCGGGATATTTATCAAAAGAGGCCGGCCTGACTGACCCATCAATGGGTCCAGGGTTCGCCACGCCGGAATGCGAAATTGTCGGCATAGGCTACCTGCCGATGGGCGGACTCCTTCGGCTCGATGACCTGGTAGGGAATACCCTTGCGCTCGCAATAGGCCACCGCCTCCTCCTTGGTGTCGAAGTGGAGTGTGAGCTGCTGCTTCATGTCGCCGGAGGAGGTCCAGCCCATCAGGGGCTCGATCGCGCGGGGCTGTTCCGGCTCGTAGTCGAGCTGCCACTCCCGGGTAACGGCCCTGCCCGATTGCATCGCGTTTTTGGCGGGCTTAAAAATGCGAGCGGTCATGGATGGCAGTATCCTCTGAGAAATGCGATAAAGAAGCGCGGAGAAGGAAACGTCCAAGATAGGATAGCCGTACTTTCATAAGGCCGGGGAATCATAAGGCCCGGGAATCACAGGACCTGAGAATCGGCTATTCCTGCTTCGGAAGTGACCTACCCGACGGGTATAGTCATTATGCCGCGCGGTGACAATTGTCATCGCTGCGCTGTGACCATGTCCGGTAGGGCCGGTCGGCCGGCTTCTGTTCGATTGCTATCATCGCGAGAGCTCCACCTCGAAACGGCACCCATGAAAATCAACGCAACCCTCCCTGAAAAAGGACGCGACCTCCGGCTTGACCTGTTTCGCGGGATCGCGAACTGGGCCATTTTCCTGGACCACATCCCCGACAACGTCGTGAACTGGATCACGACGCGGAATTACGGGTTCTCGGATGCCGCCGACCTGTTCGTGTTTATTTCCGGTTATACCGCCTCCTTTGTCTATGCGCGGATGATGATCGAACGCGGCTTCGTCGTCGGCGCCACCCGCTTGTTCAAGCGCGTCTGGCAGCTTTACGTCGCCCATATCATCCTGTTCGTCATCTATATCGTCGCGATCGCCTTCCTGGCGCGGCGCTTCGGCGATTCCGAGATCATCAACGAGTTCAACGTGGCGGGCCTCGTCGATCACGCCACCGAGACGCTCGGGCAGGGATTGCTGCTGAAATTCAAGCCGGTCAATCTCGACGTGCTTCCGCTCTACATCGTGCTGATGGGATTCTTTCCGCCGGTGTTGTGGCTGATGCTGCGCCAGCCCGACCTGACCATGCTGGCCTCGATCGTGCTGTGGCTGTTGGCGTGGTCATTCGGTTGGAATTTCGCGGCCTATCCCGCCGGCAACTGGTATTTCGATCCGTATTGCTGGCAGGTGTTGTTCATCTTCGGTTCGTGGTGCGCGCTCGGCGGCGCCAAGAAGGCGGCGGCGATCATCAATTCAAGGATCACGCTCTATTTCTGCATCGCCTATTTGCTCCTCGGGCTGATCATGACCATGGCGGGCAAGTTCTCGGATTTCGGCGCGATGTTCCCGAACTGGCTCTACTCGGCGTTCAATCCGAACGACAAGACCTTCCTGGCGCCCTATCGCTTCCTGCACTTCGTCGTCATCGCGATGATGGTGGTGAGGTTCGTGCCGAAGACCTGGCCCGGGCTGGAGTGGAAGGTGTTCGATCCCCCCATCGTCTGCGGTCAGCAATCGCTCGCCGTGTTCTGCGTCGGCGTCTTCCTGTCGTTCGTCGCACATTTCACGTTGCTGCTGAGCTCGGGCTCAGTACTGGCGCAAGTTCTCGTCAGCGTCGCGGGCATCGCGATCATGACCACGGTGGCCTACTATATTTCCTGGTCGAAACGGCAGGACAAGCCGTTGCCAAAGGCGCCGCCGAAAGTGGCGCCGGCAGCGTAACCGTCGCCTCAGCGTTTAGGCTCTGATTTTGGGGTGGACTTCGCGGTAGGCTTGGGAGCGTTCGGTTCGGGCGAGGCAATCACCCTGCCCCGCGAAGTAAAGCCGCCCCATTCAGCCGACCAGCCGAGTTGCGCCGCCGGTTGCTCGGCGCCCGACAGGCTTGATTTGCCCTGCAGCGCAAACATCGCGCCCTGCGGATCGATGCATCGCACGATCCAGCTACCGTCGGTCAACTCGGTCGGGCCCTGGGCGACCTTGCCCCCACCGGCAATCACGCGCGCGGCCGAGAGGCCGACATCGGGGACATTGAAGTAGTACAGCCAGAACGGGATCGGCACCCTCGCAAGCTTGGTGAACATGCCGCCCGTCATAACGTCGCCGGCGGCAAACAGTTGATAGGATTGCATCGGGACTTTTTCGGTGTCCGCGCGCGCCTTCTGCCAACCGAACAGCTCGTGGTAAAAAGCGAACGCCTTGGCACCATCCGCGGCCAACAACTCATGCCAGCCTACCTGCCCCATCTCCTGCAGGTCGACCTGTCCCAGGTCCGGCTTCAATCCTCCGACCAACGCCAGCGTTGCTGTTTGGGGATCGGCGACAATCGATACGCGGCCGATGTTGCTGTCGGTCGGAGGTACGAACACGGTACCGCCAAGACGCCTGAGACGGTCGGCTGTGGCATCGACATCAGCGACGAATACGTAACCGACCCATCGCGGCGTCGCTCCCATTCTTCGGCCTTCCTCCGGCAGCTCCATCAATCCCGCCACGGGTACGTCCGAGGATGTCAGCAGGCTATAGGTCATCGCCGAGGTCGACGCATCGCGCGCGTCCCAGCCGACAACGTCGTGGTAAAACGCCTTCGCCGCGGTCATGTCGGTGGTCAGAAGCTCATACCAGGCAAAGCGGCCGTGAAGATTGATCATGCCGGCTGCTCTCGCCGCCCATGTCGCATCGCCGCATTTGCAATGCACCCGCCGAGGTTGTTTTTAACCTGTCTCACTACGAAGATTCCGTTCGCTGGAGTCACGCGCAATTCGCACTAATGTCATTCATCAAGATGAATGGAAACTGAATGCGAAACAACGCGTTAGTGACAGTGTGCAGCCTTGCGCGATAGGCACGTGCGGCGTAAGATCGCTGGGGCTGGAATTGAAAACTTTCCATAGGTATGGAGGAGCGACATGTCACGGGTGAAGCAGGCTTCGAAGCGGAAGAGTGTGGCGAGAGCCGCAGTGCCGGCGTTAGGTGCAGCTGGATTGACTTTTTCGCTGGCCGGGAGCGCTGCAGCATCGGCGGTGCCGGCCGTTGATACCCCGCAAAAATTGAACTTTTCGCCGTCACAAGCGGTCACACTGGGCGAAGAAGAAATCGCCGACGTCAGCTTGGCGACGTTCCATCTTTTCGACAAAGAAGATGTTGGCAATTTCGTGCAAGTGGCGCGCGGCTGCGGCGGTTGCCGAGGCTGTCACGGTTGCGGTGGCTGCCGGGGTTGCAGGGGTTGCCGAGGCTGCGGTTGTGGCGGCTGCGGTGGCGGATCCTGCTGTGCGTCTTGGGGTATCTGCCGCTTCTGCTAAAACCAGAGCGCACCCAGACCATATTGAAAAACGAGACGTCATGGCCGGGTCCGACCAAGTCGACCCGGCCAAGTCGTGTCAGCCAAGTCCTATCAACCGAGTCCTGTCAGCCAAGTCGTGTCTTCTTTGTGGCATCGCCATTGCGTATATCCGGTGCGTATCCTGACAACGGCGTAGGGTTTTCAGATTCATTGAAAAATGCTAGCGCGCGGACGGGGTATCATTCCTGCGGCCGGACAACGCGCCATGCGCCGCCAATCCGAAAAAATGATAGGTGAAACGTGCGTGCGAAGACGGTGAAAGTTGATCGCAAGACAAGTAGCCGGGGCAAGGCCGGTACCAAGACCGCCTCTCCACGGAAGGCCGGCAAGGACTCCTCCAAGAACGCCTCCAAGGACGCCCTGCAATTCGCGCCGAATTTCACCGCCTATGTGATGCCGCCTGATGTCGTGTGCCTCTATTCGGAGGACCGGAAATTCTTTCTGCACGGCGAACTCTATTGCGCACTGGCAAATGCGATCGCGAAAGGTGGCAAAAGCGCGAAAGACCTCTTGCGCGACCTGCAGCCGCAATTCCCTTCCGACAAGATCGAGGAGGCCGTGAGGCGGCTGACCGAGCGGCGCTACGTGACGACGGCCACCTATGATTCGACAGGCGCAGTCGCGGGCTATTGGGCCAGCCTCGGGCTGCCGCCGGAAGTGGCCGAGAAAAATCTCGGCAATTGCAAGGTGCGCGTCGAATCATTCGATGTGGCCGGCGCCAAGGAACTCACCGCCGCTTTGGGCGAGCTCGGCGTTCGCGTGGTGCCGCGTTCGCCGGATCTCACCATCACGCTGGTGAACGACTATCTCGAACGGCGTCTGGCGGAATTGAATCAGCAACGTGTCGCGGACAAGACACCCTGGCTGCTGGTACAGCCCTCCGGCGTCTTTCCGTTGGTCGGGCCGGTATTCAAGCCCGGCGAGAGCGCGTGCTGGACCTGCCTGTTCGACCGCATGATCAGGAATCGGGAAGTCAAAGGTTTCCTCGACCGCGGACAGGCGCGGCCGGTCGCCATTTCGCCGCTCGCGCGCAACCCGATGGGGCAAGGCGCGATCCAGTTCGCCGCCGTCGAAATCGCCAAGGCGATCGCGTCTGGCTTCCGCACCGATCTGAGCAACCACATCGCAAGCTTCGACCTGATGGGCGCGACCATCGCCAAGCATTACGTCGCGCATCGGCCACAATGCCCGACCTGCGGAGCCAAGAAGTTGCAGAACCCGCGAAGGGCGCCGCAGCCGATCGAGTTGGCCGAGGGCAACAAGCTGGTCATGACCAGCGGCGGCTATCGCACCGTGTCGTCGCGGACCACGGTCTCCCGTTTCCGCAAGCATGTGAGCCCGCTCACCGGCGTTGTCACACGGCTCGAGCGGATCGAGGCGGACCTGCCGATGAACACCAATTTTTTCGCTCAGCACAACTTCTCCGGGCCGGCCCACAGCGTCGACCAGCTTCGCTCGGGCTTGAGCGGTGGCAGCTTCGGGAAGGGTTCGACCGCCGAGCAGAGCGAAGCCAGCGCGCTGATGGAAGCGATCGAGCGCTATTCGGGAATCTTCCAGGGCGACGAAATCCGGATGACGCGACGGTTCGTCGATTTCGAGCCGGGCGAAGCAATGCTTCCCAACGACGTCCAGCTTTTCAGCCAGGCGCAATTCGACACGCGACACATTCCCCAGCCGGACGATTCGCACCCGGTGCCGGAGCCGCTTGATCCCCAGGAAAAAAACGAGTGGTCGCCGGCCTGGTCGCTGCGCGACCGCCGTTTCAAATATTTTCCGACCGGCCTGCTGTATTTTTTCTATCACGGCTTTCACACCGATTCCAACGGCTGCGCGGCGGGCAATACACGCGAGGAAGCCATCGTCCAAGGCTTTCTGGAGCTCGTGGAGCGCGATGCCTATGCGATCTGGTGGTACAACCGCTCGCAACGCGCCGAACTCGACCTCAGCCAATTCCAGGACACCTATGTCCGGGACATGCAAACCCAGTTTGCCGATGCCGGACGCAAGATCTGGGTGCTCGACATCACCAACGATATCGGCATTCCGACCTATGTCGCGATCATGCATTGGATGAAGGACGGCCAGGAAAACATCGAGTTCGGTTCGGGCGCGCATTTCGACAAGCGCATCGCGGTGCTGCGCGCGCTGACCGAGCTCAGCCAATTCCTCTCCATCGGCATGATGGGCGGCGCCAGCGGCGAGAAGCCGAGCCTCGATGGCGTCACGCCGCTGAAGCTTGAGAACTATCCGTTCCTGATCCCGAGCGCGAACCCGATCCTGCCGCCGGCGCCGGGCCTCACGCTTCACGACAATACCCGCGACCAGGTCAACGCCTGCGTAGAAATCGCAAACCGCGCCGGCATGGACTTCCTCGTCCTCGATCAGACCCGGCCTGACGTCGAAGTCCCCGTCGTCCGGGTGCTGGTGCCCGGACTGCGGCATTTCTACAAGCGCTTCGGGCCGGGCCGGCTCTATGACATTCCGGTCAAGCTCGGCCTGTTGGACAAGCCGCTGGCGGAAGAAGAATTGACGCCATTTCTGCCTCACACCTGAGGAGACCGAAAGGCGTGAGCGCGCTTCGACCAAAGACAAAGGCACGCCGAAAGATCGTACCGCCCGTGCTTTCCGCCAGGTTGAACGCGCGCTTCACGCTTCAGGCGCAGGCGGATGGCCGTGTCACCGCCGGCTTCGAGGACTATGCAGTCGAATTGGGCACGCTCAGCGCGAATGCGATGAAGCTCGCGCGGGGTCTTCGCACGGGCCTCCCCCTCGCCTCGTTTTCGGCCCAAGGCAGCCCCGTCGAACGGGAAGTCGATCTCCTGATCCGGCGTCTTGCCCGACACGGCCTTCTCGAATACCGCCTTGCCCACGCCCGCAGCGATGAGGATATCGTCGTCATCGAACCGCAGACGGCCGATTACTGGCCGCAACTCGCGAAGCTTGCCGCGAGCGACAGTGTCGCCTTGTCCCGATTCGCTTATCTGCGGCGGCGCGGCAACGACATGGTGCTGGAATCGCCGCGCGCCAGCGCGCTGTTTCGGATTTGCGATCCCGGGCTCGCATCGGCACTCATCGCGCTAACGTCCCCGCAGAAGATCAGCAAGCTCAGGCAGCAGAAGCTTTTTCCGGTCAGCGAACTGCTCGCGTTGCTGCTGGATTGCCAAATCGTGTTCAAGCTTGGAGCTATGCGCGATCAAGGTCTTCGCGCCAGCGAGGGCGACGAACATCTGGTGGTCTGGGATTTCCACGATCTCCTGTTTCATGTCCACAGCACCGATGGCCGGCAGGCCAATCCGCTCGGTGGCCGCTATCCCTATGTCGACACCATCGCGCCGCCGCCGGCCGTGCGGCCGCCCTGGCCGGGCAAGGCTATCGACTTGCAGACCTACGCGGCCGCGCAGCCGGACAAGAAGTCGCCATTCGCGAAGCTCCTGCGTGAGCGTCGCTCGGCGCGAGACTTCGACGAACAGAAACCGATCACGCTGGCCGAGCTGGCCGGCTTTCTCGAGGGCGCCGCGCGGGTGCTGTCGAAATGGAGCAGCCCGCTCGACTTTGGCGACGGCAGCTTCGGCCCCGACATCGACTACACGACGCGGCCCTACCCTTCCGCCGGCAGCGCCTATGAGCTTGAACTCTATCTCGCGGTTACCCATTGCGATGGCCTCGCGCAGGGCTTCTATCATTACGATGCCGACCGCCATGCGCTGGTCCCGATCGAGGTGCGCGCGCAAGCGCTGGAAGCCATGATCGGCGCCGCCAGTTATGCCATGGATGCGCCCGGCACGCCGCAGATCCTGCTCACGATCGCCGCGCGCTTCAACCGGATCGCCTGGAAATACAGCGCGATCAGCTATTCGCTGATCCTGCGAGACGTCGGCGTGCTGCTGCAAACGCTATATCTGACGGCAGCCGATCTCGGCCTTGGCGGATGCGCGGTCGGAACCAGCAACATCGATCTGTTCGCGAAGATGACGGGACTCGAATTTCACGTCGAGGGCCCGGTCGGCCAGTTCGCGCTCGGTCGCCCCAGCGCCATTGAAACGTCCGCTAACGTCCCTATTTCTCGGCCGCGCCATTGACCTCAGTTAAATAGCTATCATTCTTTCGAAAGGGACGCCGCCGGTTACCCGATGGCGCGCTACAGCCGTTGAAAGGACAGCCATGCCAACCCATTTCCACGCGGTCGTCTGGATCGATCACAGCCAAGCCCGGGTTTTTCACATCGGCCTGACCGGCGAGGACGAAGTGACGCTGCACCCGCATCTGGAGACAAAGCATCTCCACCACAAGGCCAACTCAATCGGCAGCGGCCACGCAGCGCCGGACAGGGAGTTCCTGACGCAGGTTACGAGCGCGCTCGCCGATGCCGGCGAAATCCTGATCATCGGGCCCGCCGACGCAAAGACCGAGCTTGCCAAATATCTGCGCGAGAAACACCACGCCATCGGCGAGCGGATTGTGGCGGTGGAAGCCGCCGATCACCCGAGCGATCGCGAAATCGTCGCCTACGCCAAGAAACATTTCAAAATGGCGCCGGCGAGGATCACCACACGCGACTGACGAGGGTTACGGTCGGTCACTGTTTTCGCGGATGCTTCCCTAACTTTATCCGCTAACTCTCGGACGCTCGCACACGAGCATCCGAGAGGTTTCTTAGCATATCAGCCCGAATGGGATTTAGGACTGTTCCAACGCTCAGGCCGCCTCGGCGTTGACGGCGCTGGTTGCGATCTTGCTCAGCGTGTCGTCGGTCTTTTTCTCTTCCGAAAGTGTCGCATCGAGAAGCTTGACGGCTTCCTTGTTGCCAAGCTTGGTCGCCCATGCCTTCAGCGTGCCATAGCGCGAAATCTCGTAATGCTCGACCGCCTGCGCGGCCGCCAGCAGGCCCGCGTCGAGCGCCGGGGCGCCCTTGTAGTCGTCCATGATCTCCTTGCCCTCATCGAGGATGCCCTCGATCGCGTCGCACTTCTTGCCGCGCGCGGGCTTCTCGATCAGTTCGAAGATCTGCTCCAGCCGCTCGATCTGACCTTCGGTCTCCTCGTGATGCTTTTCGAAGGCCTGGCGAAGCTGGTCCGACTGGGCAGCCTTCGCCATCTTGGGCAGGGATTTATAGATTTGTTTTTCGGCGTAATAGATATCCTTCAAAGTGTCGTGGAAAAGGTCTTTGAGGTCTTTTTCGGCCATGAAGTTGCTCCCGCAGGGTTGGCGTGTGTGTCAGGCGAGTGGCAACACGGCTTCGTGAGGGTTGTTCCTAAATTGATGAAAGAAGACCTAGATTGCGACAAATGGCGGCAGGTCGTCATTCTTCCACCGACAACGAGATCGACACCTTGAGACAGGTCTGCTGGTCCCGCTGGACGTCCACGACAACCAGCTTGGCGCTGCCGCTCATGAACGCGTCACGCGCGATCGACGCGCCGGTCTCCACCGCTTCCTTTCGGACTTCCTCCCTGTCCTGAAATTCCTGTCCCTCCTCATCCCTGATGAGGCGACCGTTTTCCCGGATGTGAAAGTGATATCGCGTCATTGGCCGGCCTATTGAGATGGAGAAAGATGAAGGTAACGGTCGTCGAAGTGGGCCAGTTCCTCCAGCTTGGCCTCGTCCAGAACCGTGACATGGCCACGGTGAAATTCTAGGACGCCATCCTCGCGTAATTGCTTGATGATCCGATTGGCGTGGATCGGCGTGATACCCATGGCTTCGCCGATCTGCTCCTGGGTCAGCGGCATTTCGACGCGATCGCCTTGTTCGCGGCCGATGACCTTCAACCGCTCCCGCAACTCCACCACGATATGCGCCAGCCGGCTCGCCGCGGGGCGCTGGCCGACATTGACGATCCATTCCCTGAACATCGCCGCGTCGATCAGCGTATCCCGCCAAAGCACCTCCACGACGTTCGGTCGCTGCCGGACGAGCACCTTCAACGCTGCGTGCGGAATGAAGCCCAGCCTGCATTCCGTGAGGGTCACGAGATCGTGGTCCAGCACGTGCAGATAAAGGCTCTGCAAATCCGGAATCTCGCCTGGGATATGGATCGAAAGGATCTGGCGCCGGCCTTCGAACGTGTTCTTTGAACGAATGCAAAATCCCTCGGCCAACAGGCAGCACGCAGTCGGCCGCTCGCCGTCCCGAACGATGTACTGGCCTGGCGCATAGGTCTTCAGGTCGATCGGCAGTGAGCGGATGGTTGAGATGTCCTGCTCGTCAATGGCCGAAATCGTCTGCAGCCGGCGAATGAGCACGTGCGAGGTCGTATTCGAAATCAAGCTTCGCTCCAAAAAGCGGTGGCGCCGACCAGCGTTGTCGAACGTCGGTGGAACATCTCCGGTTCCCACGGACAAGTCGTCGTGAAGGGCTCCAGTTCCAACAAAAGTTAAGGACATCCATTCCGAAGCGGTGCGAGCGTACTTGCAGGAGAATTGCAATGAAGCGTACCAGGAACCGAAAACGACCGGCGATGTCCTTTCAGGAGCGGCTGATGCGGTTTGCCGCGCAGGCGCGGGAGGCGGCCAGCCAGTTGCCGCCCGGCGCGGACCGCGACCAGCTTGCACAGCGGGCGCTCGAAAACGAGACCGCCGCCAAGATTGACAGATGGCTGTCGTCGCCAGGGCTCAGAACCCCGAAGTGAACCCGCCTCAGGACAACGGAGATTCCGTCACGTTCAGGATGGCGTCGACGCCCTGGCGCAATGGTCGCGGCGTGTCCTTCTCCGCGGAAAGGCCGAAGGCAAGCAGCGAGCGCCCGGTGACCGCATAGGCATGGCCGAACGGAAACGCACCGAGCCTCTCCTCGGGCTGGTTGGTATCGATCAGGCAGAGCCAGCTCTTGCCTTCGGGGACCGCGGGCAAGGTGAAATTCACGACGTCGAAATGGGCGTTGTAGACCAGCAGCAAGGTTGCGTCCGATCCGCGTCGCTTGATCCCGCTTTCCTGGGCGCGCCCGTCGAGCAGCATGCCGAAGCAGCGCGCATTAGCATCCTGCCATTGCTCGATGGTCATTTCCTCGCCGGACGGCGACAGCCAAGCGACATCCTTGACGTCAAGCTCCTCGTTGTGGGTACCAATGACGAAACGGCTGCGGTGCAGGATTGGAAACGCCTTTCGCGTGGCGATCAGCTTGCGGGTGAATTCGCGCAGGGCCCGGCCGTGTCCCGTGATGCCGAGCCAGTTGAGCCAGGAAATTTCGTTGTCCTGCGCATAGGCGTTGTTGTTGCCGTTCTGGCTGTGACCGAACTCGTCGCCCGCCAGCAACATCGGCGTTCCATGCGACAGCATCATGGTTGCCAGCAGATTGCGCTTCTGCCGTTCGCGGAGGGTTACGACCTCGGCATCGTCGGTCGGACCTTCCACGCCGTGATTCCAGGAGTGATTGTTGGAATGCCCGTCGCGATTGCCCTCGCCGTTCGCCTCGTTGTGCTTCTCGTCATAGGAGACGAGGTCGTTGAGATTGAAGCCGTCATGCGCGGTGACGAAATTCACGCTGGCCCAGGACTTGCGGCCGCGCTTGTTGAAGAGATCGCCGGAGCCGGAAATCCGCTTGGCGAAATCGGGCACCACGCCCTCATCGCCCTTCCACAAGCTGCGCACGGTATCGCGGAACTTGTCGTTCCATTCGGCCCAGCCGGGCGGAAACTGCCCGACCTGATAACCGCCGGGACCGATGTCCCAAGGCTCGGCGATCAGCTTGACACTCGACAGCACGGGATCCTGGCGACAGGTATCGAGAAAGCCGCCGCCCTCGTCGAAGCCATAGGGTTCGCGCGCCAAAATCGTAGCAAGATCGAAGCGGAAGCCGTCGACCCGCATCTCGGTCGCCCAGTAGCGCAGGGAGTCAGCCACCATCTGCAGCACGCGCTGGTGCGACAGGTTCACGGTGTTTCCGGTGCCGGTGTCGTTGATGTAGTAGCGCTGCTGATCGGGCAGCAGGCGGTAATAGCTCGCATTGTCGATCCCCTTGAACGACAGCGTCGGGCCAAGCTCATTGCCTTCGGCGGTGTGGTTGTAGACCACGTCGAGGATCACCTCGATGCCATGGGCGTGAAACTGATTGACCATCGCCTTGAATTCGCTGGCCAACGGCGAGCGCGAATAACGTGGCTCGGGCGCGAAGAAGGCGAGCGAATTATAGCCCCAGTAGTTGCGCAGCCCCTTCTCGACCAGATAGCTGTCGTCGACGAAGGCATGGATCGGCAGCAGTTCGGCGCTGGTGATGCCGAGCGAGCGCAGATAGGCGGGCACATTCGGATTGGCGAGGCCGGCGAAGGTGCCGCGGTCGGCCTCCGGCACCAGCGGATGCAGCCTGGTGAAACCCCTGACATGCATCTCGTAGAAGACGGTACGCTCCCAGGGCGTCTCGGGCTTGCGCGCGCTGCCCCAGGTGAAGGCGGGATCGATCACCCGGCACTTCCGCATCAAAGCTGCGCTGTCGCGCTCGTCGAACGACTTGTCCTTGTCGGGATGGTCGAGCTGGTAGCCGAACAGTTCCGGCCCCCAGCGCAATTCGCCGACCAGTTGCTTGGCATACGGGTCGAGCAGCAGCTTGTTCGGGTTGAAGCGGTGCCCCGAATCCGGCTCGTAGGGGCCATGGACGCGGTAGCCATAGACCGTGCCGGGCCGCGCCGTCGGCAGATAGCCGTGCCAGACTTCATCGGTATATTCGGGAAGTTCGATCCGTTCGAGTTCGGTTTCGCCGCTGTCGTCGAACAGGCAGAGCTCGACCTTGGTGGCGTGAGCGGAAAACAGCGCGAAATTGACGCCCAACCCGTCCCAGGTCGCGCCCAACGGAAACGGCTTGCCTTCGGTGACCGTCGAGCGACGAAATTCGGAAGCAGCTTTCGACAGAGCGTCCGCTGCCGGCGACAATGTATCCATGAAAACCCCCAACCCTTCGCAGGTGCAAACGCCGGACGGGCACCTGGGTTCCCTTGCATGGGAGGTGATGCAGAAAAGAGCCCGCGCCGCGTACGTCTACCGGGCATTAACCATTTGGACGGTTTCGCGGCCTTAAACTGTCCTGCAGCGAATCATCCGATTCGGAGGGATGGAAGATGGCACCGAACTGCCTGAAATGTGCCGTGCGGCGTGAACTGGTCGCGGTGACGCCCGCTCCGCATCGATACGAAATCGGCACCTACCGCTGCCCGGTCTGCGCCTCGACCGAGCGTCTGGCGCAGCGCTCCCGCATGGTCAGCCTATCGGTCAAGTGGCACGTGCGAGACGGCAAAGCCGAAGCCGACGCGGTCACCAGCGCAAAGCCCAAAATAACGTGCAAAGAGGCCAGCGCGGCCTAGGGGCTGGCTAGTCGATGCTGATGCCGCTGGCCTTGATCAGCACGGCCCATTTGGCGATTTCGCTCTGCACGAAGCCATCGAGATAGGCCGGTGTCGCCCGCTCCTCGGCAACCAGCTTGAGGCCGACGGCATCGAGCTTTTCCCGCACGGTCTGCGTCTTCATGGTCTCGACCATGGCCTGGTTGAGCTTGCTCGCGATCGCATCCGGCGTGCCCTTGGGCAGGAAGAACGCGTTCCAGGTATAGGCCTTGACGTCAACGCCCTGCTCTTTCGCGGTCGGAACATCGGGCAGCGCGGCTGAACGGGTGTCGTCCAGCACCGCGATCGCCTTGACCGTTCCGCCGTCGATCTGGGGCTTCGCCGTCGTGACGATGTCGCAGAGATAGTCGACCCGGCCGCTGGCAAGGTCCTGCATGGCCGGATTGGAGCCGCGATACGGGATATGGGTGACGTTCAATCCCGTCACCGAGTTCATCAGCGCGCATCCCAGATGGATCGCCGAGCCGGTTCCGGCGGACGCGAACTGCATCTTGTCGGCATTCGCCTTGGCGTAGGCGACGAACTCCTGCATCGACCTGGCCGGCAGGTCCTTGCGCACCACGAGCACCAGCGGCGCTTCAAGAATCAGCCCGACGCTTCTGAAATCCTTGGTCGAATCGTAGGCCGGCTTCTTGTAGAGCGTCTGGTTCTGCGCCTGCGTACCGACGGTGCCGAGCAGGAAGGTGTAGCCATCGGGCTGGGCTTTCGCGACCCGGTCGGCGCCATTCATGCCGCCGGCGCCTCCGACATTCTCGACGATGACGGATTGTCCGAGAATTTCACCCATTCGCTGCGCGAACAGCCGCGCGGGCACGTCGTTCGGTCCGCCCGGCGCGAACGGATTGACCATGGTCAGTGCACGCGTCGGCCAGGCCTGCGTATGCGCCGGGCTGCCTCCGAACACGCAGGCGGCAGTCAAACAAGCAAACAGAACCTTTCGCATTACGCCCTCACCCCACCCTCGATCGATGGCGGCAAATCACGCCGCAAGAACGCTCTGAATCTGATGACGGATCGCTTCCTTCTCGGCCGCCTCGGTCGCAGCCGTCAGCGGCAGGTCGACCGCGATATTAGCGGGGCGCTTCAACACCACGATCCGGTCGCCGATATCGAGCGCCTCGTTGATCGAATGGGTCACGAAAACCGCCGTCTTGCCGTTTTCCTTCACCAATCGCACGAACTCGGCCCGCAGCGCCCGCGCGGTCATCTCGTCGAGCGCCGAGAACGGCTCGTCGCACAGCAGGATATTGGCATCGGTGGCGAACGCGCGCGCGATCGATACGCGCTGCCGCATGCCGCCCGACAGCGCGTGCGGATGGTCGTTCTCATGGCCGCGCAGGCCAAGCCTCGCCAACCAATGCATCGCGGTCTCCTTGCGCTGCCCGGCCGGCACGTCCAGCATTTCCAGGCCGAGCTCGACGTTCTGGACCGCGGTTCGCCATGGCAACAGCCGGTCGTTCTGGAACACGATCGCGATCTTGCCGCGGAACGAATCGAAATCGCTGAAGGGATTGCGGCCGTCGACCGTCACGGTGCCCGACGTCGGCTCCGTCAGGCCCGCGATCATGTTGAAGATCGTCGACTTGCCGCAGCCGGTCTTGCCGAGCAGCGCCAGCAATTGTCCCGGCGCGACCTCGAGATCGAGCCGGTCCACGGCGACATAGGCCGGCGCCGCGCGTTTCTTGCTGAACGACTTCGAGACCTGCGCGAGATGGATGATGGGGGTTGCCGCGATCATAGGCTTCGCTCCGAAACCGCGCGGTAGCGGAACGCGATGTTCTCGATCAGGGTCAGGACGGCCTGCGCGATCAGCACGAAGAAGACCAGTTGCAGCGTCCAGGCCAGCGCGCCGGCCATGTCGAACACCTGCTGCTGTTGCAGCAGTTCATAGCCGACCCCGCCGGTGGCGCCGACCAGTTCGGCGACCACGACAACGCGGGACGCATTGCCCAGATTGACTTTCCAGGCGGTCAGGATATCCGGGAGGATCGCAGGAATGATCATGGTGCGAAAAAGCTTGGCCCGGGTCGGACGAAAGCTCATCACCATCTCCATGAGATCGCGCGACATCGCCTGCAGCGCGCTCAACACCTGGAAGGTGAAGGCCGGCAATGTCGTCATCACCATGATGAAGAAGATTCGCGGCTCGATGCCGTGAAACCAGATAATCGCGAACACCACCCATGACAGCGCCGGAATGCCCTGAAACAGCGTCAGGATCGGCGACAGGAAATCATTCACCGCGCGCGAGCGCGCCATCATCACGGCCAATGTGGCGCCGACGATGAAAGCGCCGGCAAGGCCGGCCAGGATGCGCCCGACGGTGGCCAGCACGTCGCTGAACTGGCTCCAGCTGACGAAAATCTCGAAACAGCGCTTGAAAACATCGACCAGCGACGGAAACAGGAACGGCGGAAAAAACAGCGATGCGAACTGCCAAAGGCCTGCGACCACCGCGAACGGCAGGACATAGAAGAGACCGCGCCGGCCAAGGCCCGCGCTCCAGCCCGCCGTAAGTGATGACTCGGCCTGAGGTACGGTCACTTCATCGGTCCATCATAAATCGTCGCCGGCGAGGGATCCGACGGCAGGAAGGCGATCGAGCGGCCGGCATCATAGACCGACCTGATTTCCTTACTGACCTCAGCCGCGGTACGGATGTTCATGCCCAGCCGCTCGTTGGAACGGATGAGCTCGGCGATCGCTTTGCGATCATCGTCAGTGCCCTTGGCCACGATCAGCTTGGCGGCATCATCGGGATGCGCCGTGGTCCATTCGCCGGCCTCGCGATAGGCAGCGTAAAGCTTAGGAATCAGATCCTTGTTCTTTTCGGCCCAGTCGGTATGGGCGGCGACGCCGAGATACGGGATGTTCCTGCTGCCGGTCGTCTTCTGCCAGCTCTCGGCGATCTTCAGGTCGAGCATCTTGATGCCGGGTTTCTTCGAGTGCAGCGTGGTGTAGGCGGGCTCCCAGATCTGAACGGCGGTAGCACGGTCGGCGAGCGCGTAGCCGACGAGGCCGGGAGTCGCGGTGTTGACCACGGAGAATTTGCCGGTGTCCGCGCCGAGTTGCCGGGCGAACCAGTCGAACATCACGTAGTTGGTGGTGCCCTTGGCCGCTGCGAGGTCCTTGCCTTCGATATCCCTGAGCGAGGTCACCTCGGGCCGCGAGGTGACGACCGTTCCCCAGAAATCAAACAGATTAAAGAGGTAGGTGACCTTGACGCCCCTGATGTCGGCGAGACCGACGGTCAGAAGTGCCGCACTGCCGCCGAGCTGGAATTCACCGGAGTTGAACTGCGCGGTGTAGGCATCCGGCGTACGCTCTTCGAATGAGATTGACAGGCCATTCTTCTCGTCCAGCTTCTGCGCCTTGATGATTGGCGGCAGGAACGCGCCGAGCGAGGGCGAGCCGAACACCACGATCGACAATTTTGGCAAGTCCGGCTTCTTCGAGTCCTGCGCGGACGCCGGAGAGAGCATTACCGCCGCCATCAACGCAGCCACACCGATCGACACCCGCTTCATCACGCCTCCTCCCGCCCACTCAACTGTCGCGCTAGCTGCGCGTTCTCATTCCCCAAACCGCCATGCCATACGATCCGTCTCTTATCCAGCCGCGCCGCTGATCGGCTGCTCGAACTCTTTCCGAAGCGCCACGAAGAACCGCCCGATCAGATGTTTCGAAACGCTGGCCAGAATCCGCTGCCCGACGCCGGCCACGAGGCCGCCGATCTCACCATTTCCTTTATAGATGAGCTTAGTGCCGTTTTCTCCATCCGGTTCGATCTCGAACCGCGCGGTGCCGTTGCCATGGCCGAGGGTGCCGGCGCCGGAAACCTTGATGTTGCATGTCTTCGGCGCCTGCTTGTCCGACAGCGATATCTCGCCCTCGAACGATCCGCCCACGGCTGCAACGCGCAGTTGCATGTCGACCTTGTAGGCGTCGGGCGCAATCTCGGTCATGGTCTTGCAGCCGGGAATACAACGCGTCAACACCTTGGGATCGTTGAGCGCGACCCAGAGCGCGTCGACCGAGGCCGGAATCGCTTCGCTTCCACCGATATCGAGTTTCACGACCGCCTCACATTCCAAACAGCTTTTGCACCAGGCCGCCATTGATGCTCGCACGTTCGGCATCAGTGAACGACGTCTCTTCGACGATCCTAAGCGGCGCCAGGTCGCCGATCGGGAACGGCATGTCGGAGCCCATCATGATCCGATCGGCGCCGACCACGTCGGCGAGATAACGCAGCGCGCGCGTGTCCTGCACGATGGTGTCGTAATACATCGCCGCCAGCGCGGCGTCGGGATCGCCGAGCTTGTCCTTGTCGAGCGAATAGTTCCGGCGCAGCCGGCCGATCACATAAGGCAGCGCGGCGCCGCCGATGCCGGCCACGATCTTGATATTGCTGAAGCGGGTGACATGGCCGGCATAGATCAGCCGCGACATCGCGATCAGCGTGTCGGTGATACGCCCGACCGCGTTGGCCATGCCGTAATCATGCACGCGATCGTCACCGCTTTCGAACACCGGGTGAATGAAGACGATCGATCCGAGGCTGTCGGCCGCCTCCCAGAACGGAAGCAGTGACGGATCGTCCAGCACGCCGCCTTTTCCCTTGGGCTGGGTGCCGATCATCGCACCCTTGAACCCCTCGACATGAGCTTCCTTCAGTACCTCGGCGGCCCGCGCGCCGTCCTGCAGCGGTACCGTCGCCAGCGGAATGAAGCGCGGCTGGTCCCTGGCGATCTTGGCGAGATGGCTGTTGATCAGGCGCGACCAGCGGACGCCTTCATCGGCCGGAATCTCATAGCCGAACATATCGAGCCAGCCGCCGACCACCTGACGCTCGATCTTGTTGGTATCGAGCCATTGCAGCCGCGCCGCGATGTCGCTCAGCGGCTTCGATACCGGCCGAGTCGGCTTGTTGCCGGCGAAGGCGAAACCAAGACTGCCGCCCTCCTCGATCAACTTCACGGAAGGAAAATTGGCCTTGGCGGCGCGGATCGCGTCCAGCAGCGTAGGCGGAACGAGATGGGCGTGACAGTCGATGATCATGTTCGGACCTTTACTTCAGGAGCCTTCACGGCCGCGATGGCGTCGCTGATCGCGGCAATCCGGATCGGGAGTTTTGAAAACGAGATGCCAAGCGAGGCCACGGCGTCATTGATCGCGCCGGAGATCGCCGCGGGCGATCCGAGATATCCGCTCTCGCCCGAGCCTTTCTGACCGAACACCGTGAACGGCGAGGGCGTGCAATGGTGCACGATCTCGACATGGGGAACTTCATGTGACGACGGCAACAGGTAATCCATGAAGCTTTGCGTCAGCATCTGGCCTTCGGCGTCATAGACGAACTCTTCGAGCAGCGCCGCGCCGATGCCGTGGGCGATGCCACCCAGCGTCATGCCTTTGACGATGTGCGGGTTGATGACGGTGCCGCAGTCGTGGCCGATCACGTAGCGGCGGATCTGCGGCTTGCCGATCTGCGGATCGAATGCGACCAGCACCAGGTGAAACTCGAAGGAGTGGCACGGATACATCTGGACGCGGCCGTTCTCCGGCAGCTTGTTGCCGGTCGGCACCTGCATCACATGGGTGACTTCGAGCCCGGGCTCCATGCCCTCCGGCAGCAGATGGAAATTGCGATGCGCGATATTGACGTGCTCGGTCCAGGCCAGCTTCCTGTTCGAAGCTTGGTGGGAGATGGTGCCGTTCTCGTAGCGGACGTCCTTCTCGGCGCAGCCGAACTGATGCGCGGCCAGACGCATCATCTTGGCCTTCAGTTTCTGCGCGGCATGAAACGCGGCCCCGCCCAGCATGATCGCCATGCGGCTGCCGACCGGCGAGTTCGACGGCAGGCTGCTCAGCGTATCCGGGCGCACGATGCGGATCAGGTCCGGATCAATCTCCAGCACCTCGCCGATCACGGTCGCAGCCAGGGTCTCGTGCCCCTGCCCCGCCGACGTCGTGTGGATGGTCGCGGTCACGAAGCCGAGGCCATCGACATTGATCCGGCAGGAATCCATCCAGGTCGTGGTGGTGTTCCTCTCGTTGAGTAGCGGCTCGAAGGAGGAATTGCCGCCGCTAGGCTCCAGGCAGGCCGCGATGCCGATGCCGGCGCATAGTCCGGCCGCGCGCAGCGCGTCGCGCTCGAGCTTCAACGCCTCGTAGTCCGCATGCGCCAGAACCTTGGCGACGACGGCATGGTAATCGCCGCTGTCGTAATGGGTGCCGCTCGGAATGAGATAGGGAAACTCGTCGCTGCGAATGAAGTTGCGGCGCCGGATCTCGATGCGGTCGAGCCCGACCGCGGCGGCGACCTTGTCGATCGCGGTCTCGATCGCGTAATTGGTCGGCGCCTGGCCGAAGCCGCGCACCGCCTCCTGCGCCGCCTTGTTCGAGGTCACCGCGATGGCGCGGTATTGCACGCTCTGGATCTTGTAGGGCCCGACGATTGCGCCGATCGGCTTGCCGAGTTGGAACGGCGACCGGCCCGCATAGGCGCCGACATTGTCGAGCGCGCGCATCTTCATCGATTTGACGATTCCGTCATCATTGAAGGCGACCTCGACATCGAAGATCCGGTCCGGCCCATGGGCGTCGCCCGCCCGCATGTTGTCGAGCCGGTCCTCGATCAGGCGAACCGGCCGGCCGAGAACGCGTGCCAGATGCGCGACGATCACGGTCTGCTTGATGCCGCGCTTGACGCCATAGCTGCCGCCGACATCGACATCCTGATGAACCCTGACATTGTTCAGGGGAATGCGCAGCGAGCGCGCGATCTGGTCGGAATATTTAGGCATCTGGATCGACGCCCAGACGTCCAGCATCTCCCGCCACGGATCCCATTTCGCGGCGACGCCGAAAGTCTCGATCGGCACGGTCGAACTGCGGCCCCAGACCACACGGAATGACAAATGCCGCGGACTTTCGGCAAAGTGTTTGTCGACCTCGCCCCAGACGAAGGTCTTGTCGAGCAGCAGGTTGCTGCCGTGTGGCGGATGAACCGGGGGACTAGAGGGATCGAGCGCCTCTTCCGCATCGATCACGTAAGGCAGCGGCTCATATTCGACCCGGACCTTTTCCGCCGCATCCTCGGCCTGTGCGCGGGTTTCGGCGACCACCGCGACCACCCATTCGCCGACATAGCGCACCTGCCCGACCGCCAGCGGATAGCGCCGCACGTTCGGGGTCTCCAGCCCGTTCATCAGGGGATCGACCGCCTTGGCGAGTTCTTCACCCGTCAGCGCGTAATGCACGCCGGGCATTTTCATCGCTTCGATCGAATTGATCGAAACGATCCGCGCCGCCGGATATTGCGAGGGCACGACCGCGACATGCAACAACCCTTCGAGCGCGATGTCGGCGACATAGCGGCCCTGCCCCGCAACGAAACGGCGGTCCTCGCGCACCCTGCGATTGGAAGAGACGAATTTCAGCGGGATCGTCGGATTCAAGAGCGGCCTCCGCGCGGCGCATCGGTTTGCACGGCCTCCAGAACGCCCTGCCGGGGCGCTTTGGATTTCGCCAAGCGAACAGGCTCGTCGGCAATCGCGACCTCGGGATGGCGCGGCGCATTGGTCTTTCGCAGGCGATCGGCGGCAAATTCAACGGCTTCCACGATCTGCCCGTAGCCGGTGCAGCGGCAGATATTGCCGGAGATCGCCTCGACGATGTCGTCGCGCGTCGGCGAATCGTTGTGCGTCAATAGAGCGTGGGCGGTCAGGATCATCCCCGGCGTGCAATAGCCGCATTGCAGACCATGGGTCTCGCAGAACGCGTCCTGCACGATGCTCAGTTCACCCGGCGCCGGCGCCAATCCCTCGATGGTCGTGATCTCGTAACCGTCGGCCTGCACCGCAAACATCAGGCAGGCGCGCGACGGCTCGCCATCGATCAACACCGTGCAGGCGCCGCAGACGCCGTGCTCGCAACCGGCATGGCTGCCGACCAGCAGGAAGTCTTCCCGCAAGGTGTCGAGCAGCGACTTGCGCGGCTCGACATCGGCCTCGCGCAGGCGCCCGTTGATGCTCAGTCTCACCTTCACTGGACGACCCCGCATTGGATGGCCCCGTTGCGATCTCGCGCCTCCACGAAAGCGTCTTCAAGCGCGCGTGTCCCGAGCACGGCCGCGACGCGGCGGCGATAGTCCGCGGTGGCGTGCAAATCAGAACTGGCTTCGAGGCCTTCGGTTGCGGCGCGAACGATGTCCGCGATCGACACCCGCGCGATATCGGCGCCAATCAGAGGCGTGACGTCGATCCGCAGCGCGTGGTCGCCGACGCCGCCCAGCCCAAGCGTCGCATCGAGACAGCGGCCGTCGTCGTCGATGGCCACTTGCGCCGCCGCGGCCACGAATGCGAAATCCGATTGGCGCGCGCTGACCTCGTGGAATCCGGTTCCGATGCGTCGATGCGGCCACAACGGAAAACGCACCGCGCAGACGCAATCACCTGGCATCACCGATGTCAGCATCGGCCCGATGAAGAATTCATCGGCGGGCATGCCGGTTCGGCCGGTCGGATTTGCGATTTCGATCTCGGCGCCAAGCGTCACCGCGATCAACGGAATCTCGGCGGAGGGATCGGCATTGGCGATCGAGCCGCCGACCGTGCCGCGCGCCCGCGTCGGCGGATGACCGACCCAGGGCAGCGCCTTGGTCAAAAGCGGCAGCGCGCGCTTTATGATATCGCTGCGTTCGACCTCGACCTGACGGGTGACCGCCCCGATCACGATCGCGCCATCCTCGGCGCGAATACCGCGCAACTCCTGCAAGCGCAGGATGTCGATCAGCCTGCTTGGACGCGCCAGCCGCATCGCCAGCATGGGAATGAGGGTCTGGCCGCCCGCGATGATGCGCGCATCCTCGTCGCCGGCAAGGATCTCGCATGCTTCGGCAAGCGAGTCCGGCCTGACATAATCGAACGGCGCTGGTTTCATCTGCGGGTTCTCAAGAGGTGCCGGCTATCCGAGCAGCAGGCCGGCCACCGCCGGCGAAAGCACCGAGACCGTCTGGCTCTTCAGCAGCGGTCCGTTCACCTCGCTGGCGGCCTTCACCACGCGCCATTCCGGATCGGCGCCAAAGGCGGCCCACGCTTTGCTGCGATCGTCCTCGGATTTGAAGCGCGTCAGATAGGTCAGCCGAGAGGTCTCGGTCGCCGATTCGAACACGCCCACCAGTTCGATGCCGTGGGAGGGAAATCGCTTCACGACTTCATTCTTGAATCGCGCCTTCATGGCGTCAGCCTTGCCGTCGACGGCTTCGTAGACTCGGATTTCGTAGATCACGCGCTGTACTCCCTTGTGTCCGATAAAAACCAAGGGAGGACCGATGTCAAATTTATTCTAGTTCAATCATCCATTTTCGTATGAATGAACTGCATCAATCGGCGAAATCCGCCGCAATATCGAACAAATCTTGGACCCATATCCCTGAAACCGAACATATCCATCGAACGCATACGTCATCCGCGATCAAATATTGCATCAATTCAAGAATTGTACTATTCGAGGATCTGGCCAACCAAGAGCCCCCTCCGTGTCACAACTCCCCCATTCCGACGACTGGCTTCCGATCCTCACCGAAGCCGTTGGACCGCGTTATCTGGCGTTCGTGCAGGCGCTGGAAAACGACGTGCAGGCGGGCGTGCTCAAACCGGGGACGCGGCTGTTGCCTCAGCGCGATATGGCCAATCAGCTCGGGCTCAGCGTCGGCACGGTGTCGCGGGCCTATGCGGAAGCCGAAGCGCGCGGCCTGATTTCCGGCGAAGTCGGCCGCGGCACATTCGTGCAGCGCCGCCGTCCGCCCGCGAGTACCAAGGGCAACGCGCAGGCCACCATCAATCTCGCGCTCAATGTTCCGCCGTCGACGGGCGAGGATGAATTGATCGCCTCGGTGCTGTCGGAAATTCTCGCCGACGGCGCACTCGGTCCCCTGCTCGGCTATCTACCGCACCAGGGTCTGCCCTCGCATCGCGAGATCGTGGCCGAGTGGTTGAGATCGTTCGGCATCAAGGCCGATATCGCCAACCTCTTCATCACGCATGGCGGCCAGCACGCACTTTCGATCGCCCTCAACATGGTGGCGGCGCCGAAGGACATGGTGCTGACCGAACGCTTCACCTATTCCGGAATGATCGCGCTGTCGGCGCAAAACGGCTACCGGCTGCACGGTGTCGACGGCGATTCGGACGGACTTTTGCCGGACGCGCTCGACCGCGCATTTTCAGACACGGGCGCCCGCGTGCTGTTCGCGACCCCAAGCCTGCAAACGCCGACGGGCACCGTGATGACACCGGAACGGCGACGGCAGATCGCCGACGTCATCGCCAGGCACGACGCCTATCTGCTCGAAGACGATGTCTATGCCTTCCTGTTCGCGGCGCCGCCGACGCCGGTGTCGGCGCTGATTCCAGATCGCAGCTTCTATGTCACGAGCTTCGCCAAATGCCTTGCACCGGGCTTGCGGATTGGGGCGATGATCGTGCCGGAGCAATTCCGCGACCGTTCCATCAACGCCGTGCGGGCGACGGGATGGATGGCGCAGCCGATCATGGCGGAGGTCGTCGCCCGGCTGTTGCATAGTGGCGACCTGTTGCGGCAGGTACATCTGAAGCGCGCCGCCGCCGCGCGCCGCAACGCGATCGCCGATCGCCTGCTCGGCAATTGGCTCACGCCGATGTCCGGCACATCCGGATTTCATCGCTGGCTGCCGATCCCACCCGGCCGCACCCTGATTGCCTTGATAACGCAAGCCGCCCAGGCCGGCATCACCATCGCACCGCCCGGGGCGCTGCAGCAGGTCGATCGCGGCACGCTCGGAATCCGTCTGTGCCTTGGTCATCCGGCGACGGATGAAATCCTCGAGAACGCGTTTCTCGAACTGAAGCGGATTTTGGAAAGCGCCGAGGCGATTTCATTCGTCTGATGTGGCGGCCATCTTCCTTTGAACGCACATCGATTGTTTGTCTCCGCGACAGGCGACCATCGCGTGCAAGTTGATGCACGTCCACAATCGATTCACATTAGATAGATTCAACTCGCGATCCGACGCGTCTTCGGACTACCAAGTTCGCATCCCCGCTATTCGAACGTGAAGTGTTCGCAAATCGAGCGAGGCTTTCATTGTTCTAATTCTAAACTGAAGGGCTGCGACTCGATGCGTTCTGAATTTCTTCGCCGTGTGCTGGCGTCCGCCTCGCTCGCCAGTCTCTGCCTATTCGCCGGCTCGGCGTTTGCTCAACAAGGCAGCGGCGCATCGAGCAGCAATCTGCCCCCGGTCACGGTTGATGCCCCGAAGCCGCGTGCTGCGGCATCAGGTGCTTCCAGGCCCACGCGGCGCACGGCAACTACCGCGTCGAGACGGGGACAAGATCAGGCGCAAACCGCGGCGGCGTCGAGCGCATCGCCCGCGCGTGGAACGCAAAACGTTGGGCCGGGCCAGGATCCCCGTGGTCCGGTCAACGGCTATGTTGCCGATCGCTCTTTGACCGGCACGAAGACCAACACCCCCCTGATGGAAACGCCGCAGGCGATTTCCGTTGTCAGCCGCGAACAGATTCGCGACCAGAATCCGGGCAGCTTCGCGGAAGCGCTGCGGTACGCGCCGGGCGTCCGCAGCGAGACCTTCGGCGCCGATACGCGCAACGACTGGTTCAAGATTCGCGGTTTCGACGCGCAGGACGTCGGCCTGTTTCAGGACGGAATGCAGCTCCAGAGCTTCGCGTTCGCGACCTGGAAATTCCCGCCATTCGGCATCGAGCGTATCGACATCCTTCGCGGGCCTTCGGCGGTTCTGTATGGCGGCACCGGGCCGGGCGGTCTGGTGAATATCGTCAGCAAGAAGCCGCCCTACGAGCCGCTGAACTATGTCGAAACCGGCGTCAATTCGTTCGGCAACAGCTATCTGTCGTTCGATTTCGGGGGACCGGTCGCGACATCGTCCGGCCCGAGCAAGGAGCTGTTTTATCGCCTGCTCGGCACGGTCCAGGGTGGCGACACCCAGACGGCGTTCACGCCTGACAATCGCTACTCCATCGCGCCATCGTTC
>Ga0179587_10000160_pt1 | contig 29060 bp, 21 predicted proteins | sample CZODoug2_1_08_16_FD_185932 | JGI IMG/M metagenome (GOLD analysis project Ga0179587, IMG submission 185932) | Vadose zone soil fungal communities from Angelo Coast Range Reserve, California, USA - CZODoug2_1_08_16fungal | ecosystem: Environmental > Terrestrial > Soil > Vadose zone | place: USA...
CGCCTGTCCGTTATGTGTGCGGTACAAAGCAATCGGGATATCGAACAGCACTCTTCTAATTGGCTGCGTCGTGATTTCGTTGGCGAAGGCCGCTACGTACCAATGCCCTTCGAGATAATTCATACTGGCTCCTTCATGTCGTGCAGGGCTTTGACGCCGACGCCTCTGACCTTGACTGCGTCATTCGAGTATTGCGACTGCGCGTGTCCAGCCGGCCGATGCCGCCCTGATCTTGCAAGGAAAGCAAGCAACCTTGAATCCGTCGTTCGGCAAGGCTTCGAGATTGTGCAGCTTCTCCAGGTGACAATAGCCAATATTTCGACCCGCCTTGTGGCCTTCCCATATCAGGCCGGCGTCGCCCGACTTCTGATATCGCTCCTTGGTATAAACGAAGGGAGCGTCCCAGCTCCAACCGTCGGTTCCCGTAACTCGCACGCCCCGCTCGAGCAGATACATGGTGGCGTCGTAGCCCATTCCGCAGCCGGCGCTCACGTAATCCTCATGACCGTACCGCGAGCCGGCGCGCGTGTTGATGAGGACGATTTCCAGAGGAGCGAGCCGATGGCCGACGCGGCGGAGTTCACTCTCGACCTCGCTTGCGCCGACGACATATCCGTCCGGCAGGTGCCTGAAATCAAGCTTGACGCCTGGCTGAAAGCACCATTCGAGCGGCACTTCATCGATGGTAATGGCGCGCTCGCCCCGGTTCATGCTCGACGCAAAGTGGTAGGGTGCATCGAGGTGCGTGCCGTTGTGGGTATTTAACTGAATTCGCTCGATTGCCCAGGCCTCCCCATCCGGTAGATCTTCAGCCGTGAGCCCCGGGAAGAAACCGACCAACTCAGGTACCGACATCCGGTGATCGATGTAATCGATCTTTGGCCGATACCCCGGGGGGTCGGACACCACATCGTTTTCCAGATAGATCGACAAATCCACGATGGCCTGGCTCATAGGCGTATTCCTTGGGCACCTAGCTCAGCGAAGGTCTTACCGATCCAGTCGGCAATATAGTCTTTCGCGTTCTCCGGATTATCCGCGCTGACGTGCTCCACTCCGCCCTCGCGCGGCGTAAACCATTTCAATTCGCGTTTCGGACTGTTGACGGCCTTTTCGTATTGTTGAATTGCATACTCGCGGGGGATCTGCCGATCGTTCGAGCCATGAGTGACCAGGAATGGAACGGTGATCTTCTCGATGCAATCCGCCAACGTGATGCGCGGCGCAAAGGCCATGAATTCCTCGAGCGATTCCTTGCCCCACACCCACTGAACGTGCTCCCAATAGTGAGGCACCGGGCGATCGCCCTCGCGATCCAGCCGCCGCTTCTGCAACTCTCCCCAGTTGAAATTCGCTCCCCAGGCAACGCACAGCTTGAATCGTTTCTCGAATGCCGCTGCCCGCGGTGCAAAAAATCCGCCGAGAGACCAGCCGCATATTCCCAGGAGGTTGGGATCCACGTCCGGTCGCTTGTCGAGCACATCGGCACACGCGCCCGCCCACCTTTCCGCCTCGACGATCGCCCGCAGATCGTGCAGTCGAAGGGCTTCTCCAACACCGGGCTGATCCACCATGAGCGTCGATATGCCACGCCTTGCCAGCTCGTGTCCGATGCGCGAGCCGTAGATCATCTCTTTGGTGCTGTCGAGGCCATTGAAAAATGCAATGCAGGGCGCGGCGCTCCCGTCGGGGCGGTGCGCTCGTACGAATAGGCCGGCCAGTGACTTCCCCTGGTACGGAATTTCCACCCGCTCACAGTTCAGGTCGCCTAATTCCACGTATTTGGCGAAACAATCGAGCATCTGCCGATAGGCGCGGCGCCGCGGCTCGAAATGCCGGTTCTGCATGCGTTCCGCAGTGATGTAATAAGCCGCGGCGCGGCCATACTTGGCGCTCGCACTCAAATGCCGGCCTGCGTCCACATCCTCCCCCGCCAAGTCAACGAGCCGATCCGCCTGCTCGCACCACACTTCGAAGAAAGCCGCAGTTCCAGAATCATCGCCGCTCTTGGACACGTCGACGAGCTGACGGCAAATGGCGTCCACCTCACCGACATTACCTCCCATGAGCAGCGCAATATTGGTCGACAGGTTCCACACATAATTCGTCGGAAAGTATTCCAGCATACAAATTTCCTTCAGGCGTTGCGTAGCGCCTGACGATCGATCCTGGTGCGTGACTCAATTCTATCCTTTTCGGCATGGAAGGCGATGACGGCGACCTCATTCGCCGTGCGCCGTGACTCAACCCCGAACCCTACGAATGACGCAATAGCCATGCGTCCGCGCGGTTCTCGCGAGCATCACCCGCAAATGGAGCGCTGGCGACCTTGACTCTCACACCCTTCTGTCTATGCGGTTCCACGGTGGGCTTTCGCGTTCCCCCATTTTCCTCGCCCCAGACAAGGTTGAGAACGTCGCCGTTCTGAATCTCCGGATCGACGATACCGATCGAGATCACCGCCCGCTCGTTGTAGGTGTAGGTTGCGAACATCGAAAATCCCACAACTTTGTCGCCCATCATGATCCGGTCATACATCGACGCTGCATAATTCGGGATAGGGAAATCAAGGAACTTGAACGGCTCCGACCCGGGAACAAAACCAGAGACGATGATCGTCGCGACATCCTCCGCGTTCCAAACAAACGTCACCTTTTTTCGGTGCGGCTGTTTGGCCAATGACTGGAGAGCAGCGCTTCCGATGAAATCGTGGTCGAACTTTATAAAATGGCCATAGCCGAGCTCGTAGGGAGTGACATAGTAATCTTCGATATTTTGCGAGGCAAAGCTGCCGCCCACGGAATTGTTCGATTCATAGCCCTGGGCCGGCAACCATTCGCGATACGGCTTCATTCTCTCGCCTGTATAGACGGCCGGTACGGGCGCCGGAATCCAGCCGGCCTCCACTCCCGCGGTGGCGTAGGCACGAGCGCCGATTAGGCGCAGTCCCACTTTCTTTCCAGCTTCGATGATCGTGGCGAGCACCTCCCGCCCTTCGGCATACGGCCCCCAGATCTCAAGTCCAGGGACACCGGACATCGAGTGGCGCAGGGCGTCTGCCCGGTACGCACCGATATTGATTTTCCCAAAGCAGAAGAATTTAATCTCCGGTACGGGACCACCGTTCAATCTTTCGAACAACTGGGGAGCGTTCGGACCCTGGATCTGGTACCGATAGTAGTCACGAACGATGGTTGCGCCGCCGGATTGGAGCGGCGAGCGGTCGCGTCGTTCAAATTGGACGTCGTAGCCGCCGGTAGTGCCGTGATATTGAACCCAGTTCATCGCTGGCGCACGTCCTACCAGCAACAGCTCGCACTCTCCCGTGAAGAACAGAACTACGTCCCCGATAAAGTAGCCCTCGTAATTGCATACGACGAACTGTTTTGCCTTGCCAGGCGCGAATTTGCCGAAGCTGTTGACCCCAAGTGAGTTGAGGAGACGAAAAGCATCCGGCCCCTTAACTGACAGATTGCCCATATGATATGACTGATCTGCAAGCGCAACCGTCTCGCGCCAACCTCGTTGTTCGTTCCGCCAGGAGGTGAATTCGGCGGGAACGACTGGAAACGTGAAGACTCCTGCCTGCGAATTTCGAAGATAGTCTATGGGATTTCCGGCAGATCGAATCAGATCTTCCAAGCTCTCGGCTTTCATCCTGTTATCTCCAACGCCAAAGTGATCGATGGCCGAGATCCACTGAATCTCGATGCCGCGACTTAGAACTTGACACCGAAAGTCATACCGTAGGTGCGCGGTGATCCCAATGCACGCAGGTTGCCTTGATTCGCCTCGATCAACGAGGTCGCGTAGACAGTGTTGCCGAGATTTTTTCCCCACGCTTTGATCGAGTAGCGATTGCTCGTGTCGGTCCACGTGATCGAAGAATTCAGGATCCCAAAATCGCTTTGATAGAGATAGTCATCCGGCGCCGCATAGAGACGGCTGCTGTGGTAGTAAGTGACATTTGCAGACAGCGTGCCGGCGCTGAATGGGTGTCTATAGTTGCCGCTAATGTTATAGGTGAAGGTCGGCGAGTAGGCGAGCTGCTTGCCCGCGGCATTCCCAGAGCAGGGGACACCCGGAGCAAGCGGCACGCAGCCACCACCGGGAACGAAGAAGTCCGCATTCGGGAAGGATGTGTAGCGATCGTGGAGATACGACAATCCGCCGCTCAAGGTTAGCTCAGGCGACAGAACATAGTCGGCATCCAGGTCCAAGCCGTAGATTTTCGCCGCGGCTCCGTTGTAGATCGCCTCCGTGCCGGCGGTAAAGCGACCCACCTGAATGTTCGAATAGTCGTAGTGGAATGCCGCCACATTGAGGCGCAGATGCTTATCGAGCAATTCCGACTTCAGGCCGATCTCGGCGGAACGAATCGTTTCGGGCTGGTACACAGGATTTGTCGCCAGCGTAAGGTTGTAACCGCCGCTTTTGAATCCGGTGTTGTATGAAACGTAGCCGAGAATGTTCCGCCCAAACTGATGATCGAGAGCCGCCCGGTAGCTCAGATTATTGAAGGAGCTCTCGGCCGGAATACCTGCCCCCGGCGGTGGGATCGGCGCTGTCGGCCCAGGCGCTCCGGCAACGGAGAACTCCTCCGTGCCTACTAGCTTTCTATCTTCATTCGTGTAACGCAGACCTGCGGTAGCGTTCGTGCCCGGCAAGAACCCCCATGTCGCTTGCGCGTAGCCTGCAATCGAGTTTGTTTCTTGAGAGTCGTTTTCGATGATCGCTACCGGGGCCCCGGGAACCGGCGAGATCACGCTTGGACCGAAGCCGATGATCAACGGATCCCATTGGTCCCGAGCATGGTAATAGTAGACGCCCGTCACCCATTTCAGGTCTTCGCCACGGCCAGACGATAGTTGGATTTCCTGGCTGAATTGCTGCGTGTCAGCGGTCGCGTTGATCGAGAGGATGTCAACCGGCGTCTGGTCCGTATCCAACGGAAAGAAAAAGAACGACTGGCGCCATGCGGTAATGCTTTGGAGCGACACGGGACCAAAGTCATGGTTGATCTGCAGTGCCGCTCCTCCGGCCTTAAGGCGGTTTTGCGGTTGAACGTTGTTATTGATGTCGAAGGCTGCGCCGTAGCTGAATGGTCCGCCAAAAAACGGATTGCTGAAATTGACCGGGTAGCCTGGAACCGTGTGCTGAGTATCGCGGCTGGTGGCGCGTTGCTCATAGTCCAGGGTCAACCGGATCTGGGTCGTCTCCGACGCATCGAACAGGAATTTCGTGCGGCTCGCAACGTCATTGTTGAGACGACCCACCGGCTCGCCATTGTAAAGGTTGCGGCCCCAGGCTTCTCCCTGAGTCTCATAGCGCACCGCAATGTCGGCCGCGAGCTTGCTGCTGAGGCCAGCCGTTGCGTAAAGATCCGACGCCACATCTTGATAATTGCCGTAGGTGATGTCGGCGGACATAGACGGATCGTGCTGCGGATCCTTCGTGACGACCTGGATGAGACCGCCGGTTGCGTTCCGCCCGAATAGGGTTCCTTGGGGGCCCTTGAGCACCTCGATCCTGTCCACGTTGTTGAGAGTCATGAGCGAGGCGGGAGCGCTTGCGAGGTAAACACCGTCGATATAGGTGGCAACGGGCATTTCAATGCCCGGACCGTTCGACGTGGTGCCGACTCCACGAATATGCGGTGCCATGTACCCAGCAGTTTGCGGCGTCGTGAGGCCAGGCGTGACGAGGCTCAGATCCTGCGAGGTGTTGATGCCGGACGCTTCCAGCTGTACCGCTGAGATCGCCGTCACCGCGATGGGTACGTTCTGCAGGTTCTCAGAGCGGCGCTGCGCGGTCACCACGATCTCTTCAAGTCCGCCTTCGGGCGTTGCCTGATTTTCCGTGAAACCAACGGCGGGCCAAACGATCGCCAATGCACACGCTGAGATCCCGATGTGACTATTCATTGTATTTTACCTGCGCCTGTTCTGCTTTGCCGATCGCACAGTCATCACGGCCGGTAGACTTCGCGCGTAATTGCTTTGTAGGCGTAATAGGTTTCGGCCGCCGTCCGCCGACACCATGTACCGCGTCCCCCCCACCCCTTTGACCCGTCAGTTGTCGATACGTATGATCAACTTCTTATTGAGAACCAATAAATCACATCTGGTGTTGTGAGGTATCAGCGACAGTTGTGGGTCGATTTTCGCTCGACTCTACTTCGCGAATCCCGGTGGTACGGCTGCCGACCCGGATGGTTCTCGCGCCCGCATTTGCCATGTTCGCCCCTCAGGCTCATGGCGCCGCGACAGCGCCGGCTCCGCTGAACTTGATTGCCAGGCCCAGCGCCGCAAGCTTGCCCGCCACCTCTTGATTGACTGCGAGCGCACGTTGAACCGACGGCCGTTCCTTTAGGCTCGCATCGTGGCGCCCCAAGTTCGGAAAGTCGGATACGTCAAACGAGGTTCCCGCGACGCGGAACCATATCCAGTTGATATACGCATCTACGATCGACCAGCGATCGCCGTACCACCACTCGCCTTTCGATAACCGCTGGTCGATGACGGCGAAGTTTGGTCGCATGGCAGCCTCGGCCATCGCGAATACCCGCGCCTGACCCTCGGGTGTATCGCAGAAGAATTGCGGAATGCGGAGCCTCGTCACGATGGGGTGCAAGCCCGAGGCGCAAAAGGCGAGATCCGCCAGAATGTGCGCCTGCTCGAAATCACCGGTGATCTTCGGCAAGAGACCCGCATCTGGAAACGTCTGCGCAAGCCAAGTGAGAATGGCGACATTCTCGGTAAGAGGCCGCCCGTCGACGATCAGGGTCGGAACCTTCCCCTTGGGGTTGAGCGCCAGGTACTCTGGAGACCGATGCTGTCCCTTCGCGAAGGCGATGATCTCGATATTGTAGGGACAACCGATCTCCTCCAGCGCGATCAGCGGCACGCGGGCACAGGTATCAGGCGCGAAATAAAGACTGAACGTCGGCATTGCTACCTCTCAAAGATGCGAAACGCGGTATCCTGGATAGCTCGACGAGGCAGCGTGCCACCGTCAGAACGCCACCCTGTCGCCGCCTTTTAGGGCAAGCATTTCACGCGCTTCAGCGGGCGTGGCTGGTTCCCGTCCCATCTCGGCCAGAATGCGCACGATCTTGTCGACCTGCTGAGCGTTGGAGGTGGCCAGTTCGCCGCGTTCGATGAACAGGCTGTCCTCCAGCCCCACGCGAACATGACCACCCATCAGTCCAGCCTGTGTCAGGAACGACATCTGGTAGCGCCCGGCAGCGAGCACTGACCAGCGATAAGCATCTCGACCGAACAGCCTGTCAGCGGTCTCGTGCATGAACATGAGATTCTCGAGATCGGGACCGATACCACCGAGGATACCAAAGATCATCTGAACGAAGAACGGAGGCTTCACGAGCCCACGCTCGAGGAAATGCGCCAGATTGTAGAGATGGCCAACATCGTAGCATTCGTGCTCGAACCGCGTGCCCGCGTCACTCAGCGACGTCAGAATGTAGGCGATGTCGCGGAAGGTATTGCGGAAGACATAGTCCTCGGAGTTGACGACATAGGCCTCTTCCCAGTCATGCTTCCATCGTTTGATCCGCTTCGCGGCGGGGAAGAAGGCGAAGTTGATCGTGCCCATGTTGAGTGAGCACATCTCGGGCTTGAATCTTGCGGCGGCAGCGAGCCTATCCTTGACCGACATCGTCGCAGAGCCACCGGTGGTGATATTCACCACCGCATCGGTCGCCTGGCGAATAACCGGCAGAAAGCGGGCATAGACGGCCGGATCACCGGTCGGTCGCCCATCCTCGGGCACACGGGCGTGCAGATGAAGAACGGCGGCGCCCGCTTCAGCCGCAGCGATTGCCTCCTCGGCGATCTCCTCTGGAGTGACCGGCAGCGCATCCGACATGGTCGGCGTATGGACCGAGCCGGTCACTGCGCAACTGATGATGACCTTGTTTCTCATCAATAGGGTTCCATCAGCGCCAATGTCGCCTCGCGCAGCAGCTCGCCGGGGCGCGCCTCGGGATTCTTGATTCCCCGCCATTGCTCTTGTTCCCAAGCAGAGATTTGTCGCGAACTCTCGATCACGAAGCGTGCGCGCTCGAACCGGCGAGCCATGAATTCCTCGAGCAGCGATTCGAGCGGGCCGTCACGGCCCAGCAGTTCGCCGAGCAGCACAGCATCCTCGATCGCCATTGCGGCGCCCTGCGCGAGATGGGGTGTGGTCGCGTGCGCGGCGTCGCCGATGATGATCGTGCGACCCTTCACCCAGGGCGGCGGCAATAGCACGTTCTCGAGCGGCTTGAGCACCACGCCCGCCGGATCGACGATCTGCTCACGCAACTCGGCAACAAAGCCGGTATAAGCGGAGAGGCGCTCTCGCATCATCCGGGCAAGATTAGCCGTCGGACAGCGCGCATTTTCAGGCTCGGTGGTGACGATGAACATGTACATCAGCGTCGGCGAGAGCGGTACAAGGCCGACCTTGCTGTCCGGCCCGAAATAAAGATGACCCCACTGGATCTTGGCCGGTCGGCTAAGGTTGTACCGCCAGACGCATTGGCCGGCGTACAGCGGCTTCACCGTCTCGCCGAACAGGCGCCGCCGCGTGTCGGAGTAGACTCCGTCGCAGCCGATGACGAAATCATAGTCCGCCTCGCTGCCGTTGCTGAAGCGCACATGCACCTGTGTGCCGCGATTCTCGATGTCGGCGAGACTGCTGCCCAACCGGATCGCCGCGCCGGCACCGACGGCCGCTTCGCTCAGCACCTTGTGGAATAGTGGCCGGGTGATCCCGTTTATCGGCGGCATCCCAGGGGCGGCGCTGTCGGTTGCCGGCGCATCGAAAAGGTACTTGCCCGCCACATCGTGAATGCGCCAGCCAGGAAAAGCCGCCCCGAGCGCGATGCACGGTTGAGCGAGCCCTATCTGGCTGAGCGCGCGCAGGGTGTTATTCGGCTGAATAATGCCAACGCCATAAACGCTGAGGTCAGGCTTGATCTCGATGAGGTCGACCGCAATCCCCTGCCGCCGCAGCGCAACGGCTGCCGTGAGTCCGCCAATGCCACCGCCGACCACTAGAACCTTCGAAACGGCGGGCATCAGTGGTCGCCCTTGGATGGCTCGATACCCGTGATGTAACTGAAATCCCAGGCCGGCGGCTTCATAAGGAAGGGCGGCAGATTGTGAACGTAGTGCGCATAGGCGAAGAGTGGCGCGTGCCAGTCCCGCGGCACCCAGCCGTCATCAACGTAGTCGGCGTCGGCGCCATATTCTGCTTCTCCGCCCGCCGGGCAGGGGATGTAGTAGAAGAGTGCAGAGTCGATTCGATGGCGACCGAGCCCGAGATGCGATGGTTCCCAGCCACAGCGCACCATGTGATTAGCGCCCACCATGATTTCGTCGATGTCCTCGACCGCGAAATTGGCGTGATGGAAGCGGTGCATGCCGTCCATGCCCGGGAAGGGCGCTGTGGCGTTCAGCAACAACAGGTTATGATGGTTGTTGGCACCGTCCGCGCGCAGATACATTCCGAAGCCGCACTGATTGTCGGACAGACGGAAACCGAGCCGGTCGCGCATGAAGGCATAGCCGGCCTGGTAATCGGGAATGGCGAAGACGACATGGGCGATGGCTTTGGGGTACGCCCTAAGCCGCCATTTGCGCTGCTGGTTAAGACGCCGGACGGTGCCCGGTGCGTTCAATGGGTCGGGTGCGCTGAGAACGGGCTTCTTGACCCAGAGCGTGATGCCCATGGCTATGCCGAAGTCGGTGAGGAAGCGGGCCGTACCCTTCCCATCGCGATTCACCTTGCGGTCTGTCGAAAGACTGGCGACGCGGGCTTCTAGGGCCGCCTCAGTATCGACGCCCCAGATCACCTCACGGACGCCGTCGCCTACTAACGACGATTTTGGCAAGGCGGGATCGTCGCGATGGCGAATTAGGACGTGTGAACCTTCGGATAGATCGAATCTGCCAACGCCGGCTGCCGTCGCAGCCCGCCGAAGACCGAAATCTTCGAAGAACCGACAGGACTTCTCTACGTCCCCGACACCGTAGATCAGGCTTTCAATTCCTAGTATGGCCATTGTGCATTCACACCTAGTGTTGGATGTTGCTCATTCGTGCGTCTAAGCAATCCGTGTTGCGTCGACGATGCACGGCTTTCCGCGGCGACAGCACCTCACCCTCCCCTCCAACTTATCGCTACTGGCCGTTATTCAGCGGGGAGTTTGTGGCGTCGCCCTAGGGTTGGGAAATCACATCTGAAGTTGGCTGCCACAATTGTCGATTGTGGTTACCGTTTGGCGTCCAGTCTTTCTGCTGCCTTCCGGAAGGCCCCTCTCAGATAGATATGGGTGGGATCCGCATCATGGCGGGCGTGCCACATCAGGTCCTCGCGGAGTGATTTAAGCGCGATAGGACATTCTAGGACACGCAATCGAAGGGGTGCCGCGAGCACCTTAGCGAGCCGGCGCTGCGCTGTCGCCACCAACTGAGTTCCGGGCAGCATGTAGATCAGAGTGGCAAAGCTGGGCACAGTCGCCGCAATATGTGCATCGAACCCGATCTGCTCCCAGCCTCGCTCGACCAGCGTCCGTATACCCGGCCCAAACCGCACCACATTGTGTTGTGCTGATCGATACGTCTTTAGCGACATTTTCGTAGCGGCCGGATGAGGGCGGTCAACAACGCAGACGAAATCATCATGGAATAGGGCTTCGGCGCGAATTTCGTCGCTCGGAAAATAGTCGCGGTAGAGGTTTCGGTCGCTGACGGTGACACAGAAATCGAGATCTCCGCTGTCCAACCGACGGAAACTGATCTCACTATAGGCCTCGATCCGTACGGTAAAGTTCGGTGCCTCGGCAGCCAGGATCTGCATGAGTCTGGGGAGTAAGACGAGTGAGGTATAGTCGGACATGGCGACACGCACTGTGCCTTTCGCCGTCAAGGCATCGAAGCTTGGCTGGGTGTTGAGGGCGGTCTCCGCCTTCAGCAGCGCTTCGCGTACTGGAAGCGCCAGGGAACGCGCGAGAGGTGTGAGCTCCATCTGCCGGCCGACCCGCACAAGCAGTTCATTCTCGAAATGTTCGCGAAGACGCCGCAGTGCACCGCTCATTGCTTGTTGCGTCACGAAGAGTCGTTCGGATGCGCGCGTTACGTTTCGCTCGGCGAGCAGAGCGTCGAGCGATCGCAGCAGATTTAGATCAAAATGGCTAAACTGCATGGGAGTTCTCCAAATAAAACGACGCAGTAGACCGGCGCACTGCGAGTCGGTAAGAGAATTCGGATCTCAGACGCACCACGGCGCCAGCGCCTTTTTTGGGAGGTAACTGCCGTTGGGGAGGGACGGCCGAGGCTGAACCCCTGGAACAAACATCGTCGGATGAACCGCTTTAGGGCGCCGCCTGCTTGATACAAAGGCATGCCGCTAGCCACGATACCGCAGCGGCGCGTCCGTCGAATACTCGGCCGAATAAAAATCTTTCCTGACCGCACGCCGAATCGTCGCTCCCCAAGTCAATTGCCCGTACGAAACCGTGTCCACTCCCGAGTAACCAGGCGAGAGTAATCCAAGGGCACAGTTTTCGGGCTGATCAGCCGCGCCAGCGTAGCCTGGTCGGGATAAACCGCGTCATCATTTTTGACGGAGGCCTGCACCAACGGCAATGACGCACTATATCCATTGGGATAGTGTATGTAGTTCGTGATGGCCGCCATCACGTCCGCCCGCATCAAGTAATTCATCCATATTTCGGCGTTGTGGGGATGCGGCGCATCTGCCGGAATGGATAGCATGTCCACCGTGATGACCGAGCCCTCCCGGGGCACGAAATAGGCGATATTCGCGCCCGTCTTAGCTTCGTTCGCTCGGCTACGTGCCGCCTCCATATCGCCCGACCAACCCAAAGACAGACAGATGCTATTGTTGGCGATATCGGCGATCGGTGCGGGGTCAATGTTGCGCACGAAGGGTCGTATCTTCAGGAGCGCTTCGGAAGCGTCAGCGACATCGCGGGGATCGAGCCGATTCGGATCGCGGCCCAGATAAATCATCGCGGCTTCGAAGACATCCATCGCCGAATCGACAATGGAAATCCCGCAGTCTTTGAGTTTGGCCGCATTGTTCGGGTCGAACAGCAGCGCCCAACTGTCAGGCCGAGCTACTCCGAGGCGTGCGCGCACTTTCTCGATGTTATAACCGAGGCCGGCTGTATTAAACATGTACGGAATGGCGTACAGATTACCCGGATCGTAAACGGCCAGACGACGCATGATATCGGGGTCGGCATTGATGAGATTCGGCAACGCCTCCTTGTCCAACTTACGGTAAATGCCTGCTTGGCGCTGGCGCTCGAAGAATGCTCCCGTTGGCAACACAACGTCGTAACTCGTATGGCCAGTAAGCAATTTAGTCTCGAGCACTTCATTGTTGTCGTACGTGTCGTAACGAACCTTTATCCCAGTTTCCCTCTCGAAATTAGCGACGGTATCGGGAGCGATATAGTCGAGCCAGGAGTAAACATTAAGAATCCTCTCGCTATCCTGTTTCAGCGAGGATCCAGAGTTCGCGTCGCCTGCGGATACCGCCTTTGGTAGATCCGAATGACGGCGACACGCCGCCAATGTGAGCAACAGGACAACAAGCACGGCTACGCGATATATTCCAAACCCTCGCTGCTTTGCGACGTACGCCATATTCATCTGCCCGTAAAGCTGTCCCGCCAAAACAGGCCTTCTGCCCCTAAGTAACGCGACGACCATCATGACCATTACCGGACACGGTTTGCGTCTATATGGCCAACCCAGGCTGGAGTAGAAACTCCTACTGCCTCACTCCCTCGCCATACCCCGCCGCGTCGGCATCTTCTCCCGTACCACATCGCGCTGCTAGTGCGCCGTCGGTCGCGTCAAAGCAGCCTATCTTGTCACTAGAATAATAATCTAATAATAGATAAAGTATCCATATGATAAAACGTAACCCGGAGCAGCGTCTGCTGCTCGATCAGCTAAAACAGGTGGCCGAAGGGCTTGCCCAGACGTTCGCCCCTTTCTGTGAGGTGGTGGTTCATGACCTGTTGGACCCCAAGCACGCGATCCTCGCGATTCACAACAACCTGTCGGGCCGGGAGGTCGGCCACCCGGCAACGGAACTCGGCCTGGCACGCATCCTAGATCCTGACTTCGCGCAGGTCGTCGCCAACTACGCGAACCAGTTTTCTGATGGGCGGCAGGTCAAGAGCACGTCCATCGGCATCAAGGATTCTGGCGGCCGATACATCGCGGCGCTTTGCATGAACGTGGACATGACCCTGTTTCAGGGCATCCAGAGCGCGATGAACCAGTTCGTCCGCGTCGATTCCGGTACGGGAGTCAGCGAGTCGCTCGATCCGGCCGGCAGCGATGCGATTCGCGCCCGCATCGACGAATTCGCAGCGCGGCTGGCAACCACTCCTCGCTCGCTCAAGGCGGAGGATCGACGCGCCCTGTTGCAGGAGCTTAAGGCCTCTCGGCTTCTTGAGGTCCGTAGGGCAATGGAAACCGTCGCGGCGCACCTGGGTGTGTCGCGAGCCTCGGTGTACAGCTATGCCAAGTGACGCTCGCTTGCTGCCGCTCGACAAGGATGTCGAAGAGGCATCGCTTCAGCCTGACGACGTTTCGCTGGCCGTGCGCGAGGTCGTCCGTCTTGCACAGCGATCGCGAGGGGCGCGTCTTCCCAGTCGTCAGGGAGTCGCTGTCCACGGGAGGCATCGGCATCAAGTCCGGTGACGTGCAATCTGAAGGCTGCTTGGCTTCAAGGCCGCTGGGTTTTGGACCGCCAATCGCCAAGTCGGCGCAGAGCCCCACCAAGCCACCCTCGTGCTGATCGAACCGGCCAACGGGCGGCCGATCTGCAACATTGATGGCAACGCGATCACGACAGCACGCACTGGCATAGTTCATTTCCTACTATGAATACACTTACTCTCCCTACGTTCGTCGATGTCGCGGCTGCTGCGGAGCGCATCAAGGGCTATGCACACAAGACTCCGGTCATCTCCTCGCGCACCGTCAACGAAGAACTCGGCGCTGAAGTCTTCTTCAAGTGCGAGAGCCTGCAGCGCATGGGTGCTTTCAAGTTTCGCGGCGCGTTCAACGCGCTGTCGAAGTTCGGACCACAGCAGCGCAAGGCTGGCGTGGTGGCGTTCTCATCCGGCAACCACGCCCAGGCAATCGCGCTCTCTGCCAGGCTGCTTGGAATCCCGGCGACGATCGTCATGCCGCACGACGCCCCCGTGGTGAAGGTGACAGCCACCAAGGGCTACGGCGGCAACGTGGTGATCTATGACCGGTACAAGGGGGACCGGGAACAGATCGGTCGCGACCTTGCTCAGGAGCATGGCATGACACTTGTCCCTCCGTATGACCATCCTGACGTGATCGCCGGACAAGGTACGGCGGCCAAGGAACTGATCGAGGAAGTGGGCGGGCTCGATGCGTTCTTTGTTCCCCTAGGAGGTGGCGGACTGCTGGCTGGTTCGGCGTTGTCGACGCGCGCGCTCTCAGCCGACTGCAAGCTCTATGGGGTCGAGCCCGAGGCCGGCAACGACGGCCAGCAGTCATTCCGCTCCGGTTCCGTTGTCCATATCGAGACGCCCAAGACCATCGCGGATGGGGCCCAGACCCAACACCTGGGCAAATACACCTTCCCGATCATCCGCCGCGACGTTGACGACGTGCTGACAGCGACGGACGCTCAACTCGTCGAATGCATGGGCTTCGCTGCCTCGCGCATGAAGCTGGTGATCGAGCCCACCGGATGCCTTGGCTTCGCGGCGGCGAGACAGATGAAGTCGCAACTGCATGGCAAACGGGTCGGTGTACTCATCAGCGGCGGTAACGTGGACATCGCGCGGTTTTGCAGCCTGCTCGCCTCGCGCGTGATCCTTTAACTCGGAGACACAACTCATGCAACCCCGTTCGCCAAATATCGTTCGCAGAATGCTGCTCGTCCTTCTGCTTCTGGCTCCATCCTTTGCGCCAGCGTGGTCTCAAACTGCGCAGAAGCCGAAGATCGTCATCATCGGCACCGGCGGAACCATTGCCGGCGCCGGCCATTCCAGTGCGAACGCGAACGCATATCAATCGGCTGTGGTGGCGGTCGACAAACTCATCTCGTCGTTACCCGAGATCAAGAATGTTGCGGACGTCAAGGGTGAGCAGATCTTCCAGATCGGCTCGGAGAGCTTCAACAACGAACGACTCCTGCGGCTGGCACACCGAATTTCGGACCTTCTTAAGTCGAAGGACGTGGACGGGATCGTGGTCACCCACGGTACCGACACTCTCGAAGAGACTTCCTACTTCCTGTACCTGACGATCAAGAGCGATAAGCCGGTCGTTCTCGTCGGTTCCATGAGGCCCGGGACCGCGCTGAGCGCCGACGGGCCGCTGAACCTCTACAACGCGGTCGTGGTTGCCTCGGACAAGAGTTCCGCTGGGAAGGGAACCTTGGTCGTCATGAACGATGAGATCCACTCCGCTCGCGATGTCACCAAGACAAGCAGCGTGAAGATCGAAGCGTTCCGGTCGCTCTATGGCCCGATCGGCACGGTCGTGGAGAGCCAGGTCCGCTTCTACCGTCTACCCTCGCGGCCTCACAACCTCCAGAGCGAGTTCGACATTGACAGGATCCAGTCCCTTCCTGAGGTCAACGTCGTCTACACCCACGAGAACATGAGCCGCGTTCCGTACGACGCCTTCGTCGCCGCCGGGTCCAAGGCCATCATCCACATGGGATTCGGCAACGGCAGCGTTCCCGACTACATCGACGGCGTTCTCAAGGAGGTCCGCGCCAAGGGAGTGTTCGTGGTACGAGCCACGCGCACCGGCAGCGGCTTGATCGTGCGCAACGGCGAGACGGACGACGACAAAAACGACTACATCGTCGTTGACGACCAGAACCCGGCTAAGGCCCGCCTTCTCATGGCGCTGGCGCTGACTGAGACCTCTGACACCAAGGAGTTGCAGAACATCTTCTGGAAGTACTGAGTAGGCCTTCCCTACGACGATCTGCACAACTAGCTTGACTGCGCAGGCGTCGAGGACACTGCTCAAGTTTTTCTATTCGCAATCTCGCTGCCGCTTCGCCTTGAAGCGATGCCGTGGTCTTCCTCGCCTTCAAACCTTACGTCTGGAGTTTCACATGAACGACCCGCGCCTGAAACGAATCTCGTGCGCCAACAGTGAGACCATTGCGCCGCCGGCAGGTCACTACTCTCATATATGCACTGCCGGCGGACTGGTCTACATATCGGGGCAACTCCCCGTCACCCCGGGCGGACGGGCCCTGGCTGACCGCCCATTCATCGAGCAAGCGCAACAAGTACTTTCCAACGTCGAAAGCTGCTTGGCGCAGGCCGGCGTTGACAAGAACTCTTTGGTCCAAGTGCGGGTCTACGTGACGGACATCAAGAACTGGCCGCTGTTCAACGAGGTGTATGGCAAGTGGATCGGAGAGCACCGCCCTGCGAGAGCCGTGGCGGGAGTGTCAGAACTCCACTACGAGCTCGCCGTAGAGGTCGAAGCGGTCGCGCTTGCAAGAGATTAGTGCACTTGACAAGTCCACCAGATATATAGAGAGATATTTCATGAAATCATCGAACACGGCGACTCGCATGATCATGCTGAGCATGGTCCTCGGCGTTGCAATCGGCTATCTGTGTCATCGCTTTGCTGCCGATGCTGAGTCGGCAAAGGGATTGGCCACCTACTTCTCGATCGTTGCCGATGCGTTCCTGCGCATGGTCAAGATGATCATCGCGCCGCTAGTCTTTGCGACCATCGTCTCTGGCATTGCCGGCATGGACGATGCCAAGGCGATCGGTCGTATCGGTGTTAAGGCGCTGGCCTGGTTCGTTGTCGCGTCACTGGTGTCGCTCAGCGTCGGACTGGTCTTCGTTAACGCGACCCAGCCAGGGAGTGGTTTGAACCTGCCACTGCCGCAAGCAGATGCGGCTACGGGACTGAAGACCAGCGCCCTGAACCTCAAGGAGTTCGTCACGAACATCTTCCCGAGGAACTTCTTCGAGGCAATGTCCACGAACGCGATCCTGCAGATTCTCGTCTTCTCGGTGTTCTTCGGTGTTGCGCTCGGCAAGTTGCCGCCTGACACTGCGAATCCGATGAAGCGGTGGGTGGACAACCTCATGGACCTGATGCTGCATGTCACGAATGCGGTCATGCTCGCAGCACCGATTGGGATCTTCGCCGCCTTGGCATCCGCAGTGACGGTTCAAGGCCTGGGCGTGCTGCTGACTTACGGTAAGTTCATCGGCTACTTTTATGTCGCCCTACTGGCACTCTGGACGGTGCTATTCGTTGCCGGATTCGTGGTACTGAAGGGGCGAATCGTGTCGTTGGTGCGTTTGATTCGTGAACCGATGATGATCGCCTTCTCCACTGCCAGCAGCGAGGCGGCCTATCCGACGCTGATCGAGCGGCTCCAGGAGTTTGGCGTGAAGAGGCGTCTGGTAGGGTTCATGTTGCCGCTGGGATATTCGTTCAATCTGGACGGGTCGATGGTGTACCAGGCGTTCGCAGCTGTCTTCATCGCGCAAGCCTTCCACATCGACATGACCCTGGGTCAGCAGATCACGATGCTCCTGATCTTGATGGTGAGCAGCAAGGGAATGGCTTCAGTGCCCCGCGGCTCGCTGGTCGTCGTGGCTGCCATCCTTCCCATGTTCGGGCTGCCGGAGGCGGGCCTGCTGTTGATCATGGGCATCGATCAGTTCCTCGACATGGGCCGGACCGCGACCAATGTCCTCGGCAACAGCATCGCGACGGCCGTAGTTGCGAAGTGGGAAGATGAGTTGTCGGCCGAAGGCGTCGCCGTGTTGGATGGAAGCGTAAGCCAGCCAGCGAGCGGCCTTCCGTTCGGAGGGTCGTGACCATGCCTGTCCAAGAAGCGCGGACGGCTACGTTGGTCCTCATTGGCACCGGTGGAACAATCGCTGGAACGCGTTGTCCAGCTTCGGTCGTCGCGCTCCAGGAGATCAGGTGCTCGACCGACTTCCTTTGTGGGCACGCGCACCGATCGGCGCCGATTGGTGCCGGGCTACCGCCAGTTGGGCGAAGCGACTCTGGACTCTTTGTATAATTATGGATATTTTGTATAATAGGTTCTGTGAGGAACTTTCGGAGCTTGGCAGATCAGTAGGATAGTTTCCTCGCGCCTGCGCCCAACATGAAACTTTACCCGCCGAACATGATGATCCCCTCTGACCTGGAAACCCCCCTCCTGCTGCTGGATGAGTCTCGAATGCAGCACAACATAGAGCGCATGCAGTCGCGCATGGATACTCTAGGAGTGCGGTTTCGACCGCATGCTAAGACCAGCAAGTGTCCTGCCGTGGTGAAGCGTCAGATCGCGGCTGGAGCACAAGGCATCACCGTTTCGACGCTGAAGGAAGCGGAACGCTTCTTTGCCGAGGGGATCAACGACATTCTTTACGCCGTCGCCATCGTGCCGGCCAAGTTTGACCATGCCTTGCGTTTGGCGCGCCAGGATCTCGAGCTGACGCTGCTGGTGGAGTCAGTTGCGGCGGCGGAGCAGCTCTCGCAGCATGGCATGCGACATGGCCATTGCTACGACGTGTTGATCGAGGTTGATACCGATGGCCACCGCTCGGGACTCGAACCCACCGACTCTCAGCTCTGCGTCGTGGCCAACGCACTTCGCACGGAATGCGGCCATGGTGCGCGGCTGAAAGGCGTGATGACACACGCAGGCAGTTCCTACTCTCTGCGCACGCCCGACGGGTTGGCTGCCATGGCCGAGCGTGAGCGCGCCGGATGCGTTGAAGCGGCCCAACGGCTGCGGTCTGCTGGCCACCCCTGCAATGTGGTCAGCGTTGGATCGACTCCCACGGCGTTGAGCGCGCAATCGCTGGAAGGTGTCACGGAAGTACGTGCAGGCGTGTATGTGTTCTTCGACCTTGTCATGGCTGGTGTCGGAGTTTGTACATCTGACGAGATCGCCCTGTCGGTCTTGTGCACGGTCATCGGGCATCGTCCCGAGGCGAGATGGGTCATTACTGATGCCGGTTGGATGGCGATGAGCCGTGACCGTGGCACCCAGAAGCAAGCGCAGGACTTTGGCTACGGTCTGGTCTGCGACGAGAACGGCAATGCCGTCCCGCAATTTGCCTTTAACGAGGCCAATCAAGAACATGGCGTCCTACAGTGGAACGGCGACGATGAGGGCAATCTTAAGGAGCGATTTCCACTCGGCTCCCGGCTGCGCATCCTGCCAAACCACGCGTGCGCCACGGGAGCGCAGCATGAGCGCTACATCGTTCTGCCTTCATCGGGTGGTTCCCTTCAGCGGTGGGACCGGTTCAGTGGGTGGTAGTCGATCAAAGACTGCCCATAACGGCGGAGAGCTAACATAAAAGCGGACTGGTTCAATGTTTGGGGGCGGGAACGGCTGTCTGTAACACTTGGCGTAGACGCTGTGGGTGTAAGGCAGATTGCTATTGCTACAGCCGCGGAGGTTCCCATGGAATTCGTCATCTGGGTCGAGACTCGTCTCGCCTGGCAAGAGGCTGGAAGTTCGTGAAGTCGCAAGCATTAAGCGATCGGCAAGCGGAATTGAACCAGAAGAGTTAGGACTTACTTTCAATGACGGTAAGTCTGTGTTGAAGCAGGTTCAGGCGAAGATCGTACAGACGCAAGTCGTGTACAGGCGACAGCGTCGAATCTCAGTCGTGATTGCAATCGAGAATAGCGCGTGATGGATCGCCCGGTGGCCCACGGATTTCGCGGAATTCATGAAGGCCGCGCGTGAAGCCAACGGCTGGACGATTTCGTAAGCACCTTTTGGATTTAGTAACTCAAAATAACTAGGCGGGATTGACGAATTTACGCATGTGCACACCGACACAGACTTAGAATATCCAGTGCACCCGCGGAGTCTGGAATGAAGTCACCTCGTGAATTGGAGGTATGCTGCAGAATGCGCGCATCGACATCACTGACGGCCACCATGAAAAGGCTCTCGACTCGGCGCCTTCCTTCGCAAGACCGCGCTCGACGTTCGCTTACGGCGCTCTTGCACTCTGCCGAGCGACTTATAGAAAAGGACGGATTTGATCAAGTGACCACCAAAAGCATCGCCGAGGCGGCAGGTCTTTCTATTGGATTGGTGTATGAATATTTCCCCAACAAGGAATCAATCCTCTTGGAGCTAGGCAGGCAATGGATGCACGGTATCCGCGCAATAGTGGAGGAACTCCATCCCACTCGCAGCGGTATTACGGACGTCCTGACCCTTCTCAATCGCGGCCTCGCGTCTACCGAAAAACATTATAGGGATCGTCCGGGCCTAGGTGCTGTTATTAACAGCCTCAGCGCTATCCCCGAACTACGCGAGGTCGAACGGGCGCACGACAACCACTGCGTCGAGTGTTTAGTAGGCGCGATGAAGTATCTTCACCCTGAAGCCGATGTTGATGAACTCGCGGCCATATCACGTTGTTGCATTACCATGTCGCATTCGGTACTAAACGAATGCCTCGTGAAGCGCACGGGAGATCCGAAGCGGATGATCCCAAACTTAAAGGTGGCTCTATTTGGGATGCTCATGCCGATCCTCGCTGTGAGATCTCCGCTAGCTTCACACGATGTCGCGACAGTTGTGCAAAAGCGTGCGTAGCCAAATCGTACGAGCGAACTTGCACGCGCAGACTAGGTCCGTCATACGCCGTCCCCGCTGTCCGACCCAGGTCGAATGATTTGGCCGTGCCAGTGGCTGTCGAAAGTATATGGTAAATTTTTTCTTGGGGAAATTGTTGGCCGCTGGGACGTAGCTCACCAAAACGGGCGCCTTCTGACTCGATCGCCTGGCCTGTTCCTGGGCGCGGCCGGGTCATGACGCCAAATTGCTGATCCGGCCACTTTTAAAGTTCTTCGCTGATTGCCTGCAGCCGGGGAACTGCCTCGCAAGCTTTGCCATGCCACACTAGCCATTTGGCGCCTTTGAGCTCGCTTCCAATCCAGTCCCAATCGGGCCCCTCGATACGCCTGCTACTGACTACCGATTGCCCTGCTGTTCGGAACTTGATCGCGATGTGAAACCAATCCAGTATCCGCCCTCCGGCGAGTTGGCGAGTTGGCTGCCATCGACCGCCTTCGTGAATTCGCCGGCTCCATCGCTGATGACGGTCACCCGTTCGTCAGTCTTGAGCCCCTGACGGACAACGGTCTGCGCGACCATGACATGCAGTGGTATGTCTGGTCGCTGTCGCCGGAGTCGGCGCACCAGGTGACCTGGCTCATGCGATCGGGGTATGGCCAAGAGCTGGCGTCATATGAACGGCTATTCCAACCATACGTATGTGTGGGTCAACACCGAGGGCGTGAGGTTTTGGGTGAAATGCCACTTCAAGACCGACCAGGGCATCGAGTTCCTGACCCAAGCCGAGGCGGATCGGCTGGCCGGTGTGGATGGCGACTATCATCGTCGCGATCTCTTTGACTCGATCAAGAAGGGCGATTTCCCAAGTTGGACGCTGAAGATGCAGATCATGCCGTTCGAGGACGCCAAGACTTATCGATTCAACCCGTTCGACCTCACCAAGGTCTGGCCGCACAAGGACTATCCGCTGATTGAGGTCGGTAAGTTGACGCTGGATCGCAACGTTACCGATTTCCACACCGAGATCGAGCAGGCCGCCTTCGAACCGAACAACCTCGTGCCCGGAATCGGGTTAAGCCCGGACAAGATGCTGCTCGCGCGCGGATTCGCTTACGCCGACGCACACCGCGCCCGCCTTGGCATCAATTACAAGGAAATTCCGGTGAACCGACCGAAGTCGCCGGTGCACAGCTGTAGCAAGGACGGTGCCATGCGGGTAGAGAACGTGTCGGACCCGATATACGCTCCGAACTCGTGCGGTGGCCCCAAAGCCGACCCCGCCCGCACCGACGAGGCTGGACTCTGGTACGCCGACGGCGACATGGTGCGCAAAGCGTACACTGCGCGCCGAAGACGACGACTTCGGTAAGGCCGGCACCATGGTGCGTCACGCACTCGACGATGCGGCGCGTGCGCGCTTTGGTGAGCAACTTAAGGACGGACGGGGTCTCCGCGCCCATACTCGCGCAGACCCTCGAATATTGGCATAAGGTCGACAAAGATCTCGGTGAGCGCTTCGCCGCAGGGATGAACGACCGGTAGCAGTCAACTGCGCGCGCCCACCGGAGCTGTCACAAACGTTGTTTGTCTGTTATCAATTAGATCTTGGAAGTGACGGGAGTCGCTGAAGCGCAATGCGATACGGAAGGACGACCCCTCACGCAGAAATCCCGCGGCCTCGTTGTGTGCCGCTGTCGCATTCAGGGCCCACAGGGCAGCGTGAACTGTCGGAACTCATCGGGTTGACATGCAGGCGCTCATCGATGACTTAATGAAGGCGCGCGGCAAGTCGGGCTTTATCGCACAGGCGCTAGTCGATAAAAATAAGACGCCGGCATAGGCCGCGCCTAACCCGGCGCATGTGTGGCAGGGCCAGTGCACGAATGCGTGTAAAAGTATGTGGATCACGCAACCGCAGCAGGCAGATGTGCGTTTAACGCCGCACTCCATACCCGCCAAGACCCGGCCTACGCCCCGACAAAACCAGACTCGATAAAAGGTGCCAGTGCAGTGATTCGGAAGAGTGTGCCCGGGCAGCAGTGGTTCGGTCAGAGCAGTAAGTTCGGGACGTAGGAGTCGCAGGTTCAAATCCTGTCACCCAGACCATTGATTCCAAAGGGATTTTTCTTGCTGATTCTCGCTGGGTGTCACCTTATATTGGGTCCTGGGTGACAATTGGGTGTCAGTTCATGACACTCGATTCGCCGAGGGATCGCGTCAATATCAGATCGAAATCATGAAATCGCAGAGCTTTGGAGATTGTCCTCGGCGATGAGAAAGAGAAAGCCCAAACCATTGGACCTTTCCACATTTGACGGCCGACTCCTGGACGGACTCAATTTCTGCCGAAAGGCTTATGAGCTTTTCAATCAAACACGGGCAAGTCCTGGCGGAATCGGCAAACTTCGACTTCGCTCGTCGAAGAACGAGAAGCGGCTGATCGAGGAGCTAATTCCTGTCGCTCGCTACGTTCAGGCTCGTTATCGCGAAGGTCGCCGGATCAAAGTGCGCTGGCTCAGCGGGTCCCAGCCATACGACGCCGTTCTTTTGTCTTCCGGGGTATTTGTTGATAAGGGCATAACTCCAAGAAGGGTAATCGTCGAAGTGACAACGGCCGTTCATCAGAACGATTACCTCGTGCGCCAACGGCTACACGCACAAGGGCACGCCTTCGGCGTAAAGGGAGTTTCGCGGGACAAGAAGACGGGCACCATCGTCTCAGAACCGTACGTCGTGACGAACGGCGAACGGGAGACGGACCTGGCGACCCAGATAATTGAGCGAATTAAGAGCAAGAGCGCAAAGGGTTACGACGCGGAGACGGTGTTGATTGTCTACTGCGTACCGAACGGCCTAACCCTGGAAGATGAATGGGACGAAGCCGTAGCGCTCGTGACGCAGGCCGGTGTACACCATGCGTTTAAGGAAGTGTTTTTGGTCGAAACAGGTTCGACCTCCCGCTCGGCCACTCTCTACGGACGCTCGACGAAGTGAGCAGCCATCAGAGCTTGTTAGGAACTGTGAACTGGGGTTCCATCTCGGCCTGTGAGTGTGGTCACGTAATTTGAGGGGCTGATTTTCACGTTCGATGATGTTTCTGCCGGGCTTCGCGGCCCTGCTCAGTTCGGTAGCTCGGCTACCCACCATACTCGATCACTAACATGTTGAATCCGCTTGTTCTTGATTCATGCGTTGCGGCCCCGGGCCCCCGGAAAGGCCCCATCGAATTCTCATCGACGAGTTGATTAACAGAAGCCGATTGCTAAGTCCGTATTTTTCCACACTGAACAATGACTTACGATCTCGTCGTTGTCCCATAGTTTCGGGAGCAAGGATTCTAGTCAACCGTATTTTTGGGTAAGCGGCCACGCGGAGCGTCAAGCGCCATCACTTACAAACAGACGTCCCTAACAGCGCGGCAACTGCATCGTCAGCGAGTTGACTCGGAGCCCCGCGAGTGTGCGCGCCTGAGCAGACTAGAACGATCCGGAGACGTCGATCACGACAACGGCAATTCGATTCAGGTCGCACGATGCGAGAGACGTTTTCAGCCTTTGCTCCATCTCGCCGGCCGACTGTGGGCGGCTGAGTCCGTTCGGTGGCAACGGGATTTCAGTCGGTCTCCCAGGACCAAACCAAAAGACGCAATAGATCCCAAATCCTTTGGCCTCAGGATCGTGAGTATAAAATCGATCCAGCTGCTGCTCGATGGCCGTCCACACTTCACCGTGATAGTCGCGCTTTAACTCGCACAGGATTTTGCGCTTAGGCATCGCCACACTGATATCGGCCCGCTTATCGGCCACCATATGACCCTCTGGCTCGACCATAATCCCCATTGGAAGAAGGCGCGCTCTCATCAGGTCAATGAGATAGTCACGAGAGGACCCCTCGGGGCGCGGGGTGAGCAGTTTTTCGGATCCGTCAACGTTCCAGAAACGCTTGTAGATATCGGTGTTTTCTCGCTCGATTTGATTCTGGATGTCTCGCAAGTGCTGCACGGTGAGTGCATGGAGGTCTGCCACCGTCGCCGGTGCACCGCCGTCAAGAGCCGCCACGGTCCTTAGCCAATCAGGGCGCTCGTACTGCGCATCGCGCCGCCGTTGCTGCTGGTTTGCTAGGGCATGTCGAACATGCCGGTTGTAAGAGGAAAGAGTGGAGTCCGCCTCCATCCGAATCAGCGCCGCCGTCGCCGCTTGACTGGCCGATGCGGAGATCACATTGACCAGTGCGCGAAAGTGTTCCGATGCATCCCAGGAATTCCGGTCACCGCTCCAACCTTGCTCCGGATGGGGCGTATCCGCATAACACCGACCGGTAAGACAGGCCATGAACTCCAACGTATTGAGACTTAGCGGCCCCTCGTGCGGCTGACCGACAAGATCGGAGCGACTCACGTCGCGCAAGTCAAAGACCAGAGACGGACATGATTTGGCGCGTTCTTCGACTGTGTGCTCGTACTGAGTCGGTGAAAGCACGTACCCGACCGAAAGCCAAAGGTCCTTCTGGCGTTCCTCAAGGTTCACCGCAGACAGGGTGTGCTGAACAAGGTCCCGCAGGGGACCGCGAGCTGCGGGCAGCTTTTTCAGCGCGAGCAACACTTGTTGGAGTTGAAACTCACCGACATTGGGAAACTCCCGTAGTAGTTCGATCCCGACGTTCTCGCGATAAGGTTCAAACTGTGACTGCGTCAAAAGCTCATGTAAACCTTCCGGATGGGACGTCAGATTCTTTGAGAGCCTCGCCCGGACCACACCGAGGTAGACATCACGCATCAGTTCGGGGCGCTGATCCAGTAGATGCTGCCTCCATGGCGCCACATAAAACTGCTCTGACCCATCGCGTACCTCCGTGACTGGGCTGACGAGATCGAACGCGACCAATGCCTTCAATGTGTCATCGGACAATCCGTCAAAACGCTGCCCTGTTATCCACCGCTCATCCATCCCCGCGATCAGGGCGTGCCACCAGTCATATTGTTGATGATCGGCGGTCATCGCAATGACCGTTGCAAACGTCGGGACATCGCTTCGAGATAAGGCAGCCCGAAAACCGGCCAAAGCGGTTTCGACATGCGCTTCGCCAAGCCACGCAGCTAGTCGTTGCCGGAACGTAAGGTTGCGATCCACGTCGCCGTACAACGCGAAGTAGATCCGTGCCAAGTGTACAAGCCAGCCCAGATGCGCTCCGGAGGAGATGGCCTCTGCGTCGGCTACGAAGTCCTTAAGCTGCTTCGCGCGACCCTCTTCGAATTCGGCGGTCTTCCGAACTCTTCCAAAGCGATACCAATCATCCAAACTGGAGGTAATCCAACGTGTGCGGGTGTCAGCGAGAATGGGCCTTGAGTCAGCGTAGGCGAGTAGCTTTTCAAAGGCGATTCCGGCAAAGGGCTGCTCCGCCGCGTAGCAGAAACTGAACGCCGCCTCGTAAAGAGCGAGCTGCTTTGCGCTACCGTCTTCTGCACCGTCGAGCTTTTGGAGCACGACTTCCAGTATTGTGGCGTTCGACAGGCAACGGAACAGCGTGTCGCGGAACCGCATAAGTGCTGACCAGCGGTCCTTTTCTGGATCGAATGTTTCGAAGAAATGATCCGCAATCGCCCGCAGTAGGTCCGGCTTGGCCGCCATGGCGGCGCGCATTTCCTTGAGGTATCCATTGTCATTGCCCTCACTCAAGCCTCGTAACTTCTCGAGCCACTGCCACGCACGCACTGGATCAAGGGCAACCTCTGAGGCCCACAGTCGAGTGAGAATCCAGCGATAGAACGCCGCGACCTCCCACCGCTGCCGCCCGTCGTACCGTATCTTTCTTTTCTGCGGAAGGGTAATACCGTCGAGAATGTCGGGAAGATCTCCCAGTGGGATTTGATTGGCAAGTGGCCGAAATACACCGGTAATTGACCTGTCGTTGGCCTCCAATGCCCCATTCATGATCGCCATCACATCGCTCGCCCCGAACGGTTCGCGATAGAGACGCTGAATGATTTCCGTGCGGAGGCGAAGGTCACTGATGCTCGAATCAAGACTGTGCCTGAACGCATCGATGACTGCGCCGCGTCCGGCCTCGCCCAGCCTAAGAAGCGCAAGCAGCGCCCGCTGGCGCTCCCGGTATGACACGTCCTCGCGCACTAAGATACCCGCGAGTTCGGGATGCAGTTCGGGCCGCGGCGCGCCCATCGCCAGCGCATCAATCACAATCGAGCGGATTCCCATGCCGGCGTGAGGATCAGCCAGCACGGCCCGCAGCTCGCCGATCAGATCGGGCCGCGACAGCGCGCCCACGGCACGCGACTGCCATTGATGCAATCGGAACCATGGATTGGAGTTCGACAGTTTTCCCAACGCCTGTATCAGCGAGGTGCACGACGATGGGGACAGCGAAGCCGCATCGCCATAGGTGAGAACACCATATGGGTCTGCTTCAATTAGTTGATCAGCGTACTCGGGCAGATGTACCGCAAGCCACGCATGCAGGCCTCGCAACTCGGGTGCTGGTTGATTATCCACGCCGATGAGCGCCAAGACGCGGCCGAGGGGGAGTCCGTCGCGAACCCGCTGCGCAAGGAACGCGGCCGCCAGGTATTCGGCGGTCGTGCGGTGTGCGTAGTCCACGGTTTCCGGCTCTGCACCGGCCTCAAAGACGCGACGTCCCAGGGCGGCCTGGGCCTTGTCTTGATCAACGAAACCAACTGTTCGATATCCGGGAGTCTCGGGGGTGCCCTCTTGGTTGCGCAAACTCACGGCATCCACGTCCGTGATCAGGCGAAGGGCGCAGAGGGCCCCGGCAACAGGTCGTAGCTCGGATGCGGTATGCGCGCCCGCCCCTGAGCGCGCACGATCCGGATCAGCTTCCTGAAGCAGGAGCTTTGTTGACAGCTCAAACAGCTCCCGCCGCCCAGCGGGCCACGAGCCATTCTTTACAACGCGCCACAGCATGATCAGGTTTTGGGGATTCTCAAGAAGATCGTCAAGCCCGTGCTCTTGGGCTGTTTTAAGAAATCCGTCAGCGGCCTCCGGGCTGATTGCTTGTGCCGCAAGGACCGCACGTTGTTCGACTTCAGATAGGTTTTGCAGCAGGAGAACGGGTAGATCGCCACTTTGCTGGAAGTAGGGACTGAAGGCGGCGAGATCGCTCTCCCCCAGCCAGTCGGCGACTCGACACGAAATCCGAGCTTTGCGAGGATTCACCTCAAAGAGCTTTTCAACCATTCGGTCGATCGTGTCCCGGTCTCCACGCCCACCGCGCTTCTCGTCCAGACCGTCGATGAAGAGCACCTCATTCGTCAATCGTGCCGCTGGCGTCGACAGAAACGCCCGTGCTTTCAGAAAGATGGCGTGTTCGCGAGCGGCCACCTCCTTGAATAGGTGCGTCTTGCCAGCACCGGGATCTCCCAACAGCACCAGACTCGCGTGGTCAGTGAAATCGGTGAACGGGCGCAATTGCGAGGCTTCCCCTCGACTCGGTTGCGCGTTGGTATGCCGTACTAGGCGGGTCATAGATTTCCGGCTCTTAATCGCCAACTACAGATTCCCGCCAGGCCCATGTCGTGCAGGTATCGCTCGGCGCGGACGTCAGAGGAAAGCCGTCGCTGCGATTGTACGGGGATTCTCCACAGCTAAACGACCTGGACCGCTAGCATTTTAAATGGTTTCGAGGTACGCGTGAGGCACCGCACCTTCCGAGAATTGATAGTGGTCGTTCTTCAGCGCGCTGAACAACAGTTGCTTACAAAAACGCGTCATATGCTTTCCACCCAAAAAGTCCTTGTACTGGACATAACCGAAGACCCAGAGATAAGTCTTTTGTTCCACGATACTGGTTACCTGTTCAGCTTGCAGGAACGGGCGAATACCTTCGATGCTGTACTGAGCATTTGGTTCGACGACGTTCTCCGGCTCAAGCTCATAAGCAAATGGCGCGTAGTTGGGTTCTTTCGGCAAAGCGGACCCAACGAAGATCCCTAGTGCTTGTGATTCCAAGAATGCCGGCGTCTGGCCGTAGTTTTTCAAGACTACGTGAGCCTTGGGGCTCTGAAGGTTTGCCGCCAGGTTTCCTACCCCCAGTTCTTGAATGACCAATTTGAAAAGAACGAGCCGTGGAACTTGTATGTTGACGGCAAGCTGCGCACTTCGGTTCGCTGCCTCTGCTGCTAACTTAGAGTCCTTCAAACTGGTACGAGTGATGAACGCCTGATACGCAGTAACGAGAACCAAGAGACCGGTAAAGAAGCCTACCGGATCAAGCCACCTCCCAATCCATTTGTTAGGGCTTTCCTCGGGGGCTATTTGGCTATTGTTGAAGTTGTTTGTTGACTGTTCTATGCGATATAGAGCAACCGCATTTTCTGTCGGCTTTGCCTGAGCCGCACCCTTCGCTGACCCGTCCTGCGTGGCGAC
>Ga0179587_10000161_pt1 | contig 28781 bp, 29 predicted proteins | sample CZODoug2_1_08_16_FD_185932 | JGI IMG/M metagenome (GOLD analysis project Ga0179587, IMG submission 185932) | Vadose zone soil fungal communities from Angelo Coast Range Reserve, California, USA - CZODoug2_1_08_16fungal | ecosystem: Environmental > Terrestrial > Soil > Vadose zone | place: USA...
ACACAGACAGGCTCCTTGCATCAGTCGGTCTTTTCCGCCGGCTTCTCCGCCGGATGGTAGTCGCCTTCGTCGACCACGTGGCCGTCATCATCTCCGACGCCGGGCTCATGAGCATCGGCGCGCGGCTTGTTCACCGAATCGATCAATTGAGTCAGGCGCACACCGTGCTCGATCGAGGTATCAAGTTCGAAACTCAACGTCGGCGTGTAGCGGATCATCAGCGAGCGCGACAGTGCGTTGCGCAAAAATCCGGCCGCGCTCTCGAGACCGCGTTGCACCTTGGGGTCCGGGCCGTCTTTGCCGAACACCAGGTAGTACACTCGCGCCGTCCTCAAGTCGCCGGTGATGGACACCGCCGTGATGGTCACATTGCCGATTCGCCCGTCCTTCACATCGCGGCGCAGCAGATCGGTCAGCTCGCGCTGGATCTGCTCGCCGAGACGCCGGGCCCGTGGATTGTCCTTCGCCATATTTTCTGTTCCCACACTCGCGCAGCGAGCGCTATCGGTCGGGGTCGCTTCGACCTCGTTGAATTACTCGGCGCTTGCGCACCTCGCCCTTCGGGCATTGCGCTACGCTGTCCCTGCTGCGCGCAAGCCCTGGGTAGCCATTCCATGGCTACCCGTGCGACGCATGCGTCGCACCCGCTGCGCGGCGCTCAAATCGGCCGGACGGCCGATTTAGTCGGCGCGCAGCGCCTAAAGAGTGCGCGCCACCTCGACCCGCGAATAGCATTCGATCTGATCGTTCTCCTGGACGTCGCTGTAGTTCTTCACGCCGATGCCGCATTCGGTTCCGGCGCGAACTTCGTTGACGTCGTCCTTGAAGCGCTTGAGCGATTCCAAGGCGCCCTCGAAGATGACGACGTTGTTGCGCAACACGCGAATCGGAAAGTTCCGGCGGACGTAGCCGTCGATGACCATGCAACCGGCGACCGTTCCGAATTTGCTCGAGCGAAATACGCTGCGCACCGCGGCCAGTCCGACGATCGATTCCTTGACCTCCGGAGACAGCATCCCCGTGAGCACCGCCCGGATGTCGTCGATCGCCTCGTAGATGATGCTGTAGTAACGCACATCGACGCCGTGCTCTTTGATGGCGGTGCGCGCGGCGGCATCGCCGCGTACGTTGAACGCGATGATGCGCGCCTTCGACGCCGCGGCCAGGGTGATATCGGACTCGGTGAGTCCGCCGACACCGGACGCCACGATATTGACGGCAACCTCGCCGGTCGACAGGGCGTTCAACGCATCTCGCAGCGCCTCGACGCTGCCCTGCACGTCGGCCTTGACCAAGAGCTGGACAAGGTCCGCCTTGTTCTCGCCCATGGTCGAGAAAACGTCCTGCATGTTGGCGCTTTTCTGAGCCAACTTGACGTCGCGGGATTTGGATTGACGATGCATGGCCACTTCGCGCGCCTTGCGCTCGCTTTCGACCACCAACAATTCATCGCCGGCATTCGGCGCACCCGACAATCCCAACACCACCACCGGAATGGACGGACCCGCCGCATCGATCGGCTTTCCGGCCTCGTCGAACAGCGCGCGTACCCGGCCGAATTCCTGGCCGATCAAGAGCGGATCGCCGAGCTTCAGCGTGCCGCGCAGCACCAGCACGGTCGCGACCGCCCCGCGTCCCTTCTCGAGACTGGATTCGATGACGTACCCTGCAGCGAGGCCCGTGGTCGGGGCCTTCAACTCGAGCACTTCGGCCTGCAGCAGGATGCTGTCGAGAAGCTGATCCACACCTAAGCCGGTTTTCGCCGAAACCGGCACGAAAATATTCTCGCCCCCCCACTCCTCGGGGATTACGCCGTACTTGGTCAGTTCCTGTCTCACCTTCTCGGCGTCAGCCTCCGGCTTGTCCATCTTGTTGAGCGCAACCACGATGGGCACCTTCGCCGCCTGCGCGTGCTGAATGGCCTCGACGGTCTGCGGCATGACGCCGTCGTCTGCGCCCACGACCAGGATCACGATGTCGGTGACCTGGGCGCCGCGCGCACGCATCGAGCTGAACGCGGCGTGGCCGGGCGTATCGAGAAAGGTCACCATCCCCTTCGCGGTCTCGACGTGATAAGCGCCGATATGCTGGGTGATGCCGCCGGCTTCGCCGGCCGCAACCTTGGTGCGGCGGATGTAATCCAGCAGCGATGTCTTGCCGTGATCGACATGACCCATCACGGTGACGACCGGCGGCCGCGGCAGCACCTCGAGCGACGAATCGGTCTCGCCCTGCAGGTCGTCCTCGATGATGTTTTCCTTGCGCAGCACCGCGGTATGGCCCATTTCCTCGACCACCAGCACCGCCGTGTCCTGTTCGATCATCTGATTGATCGTGGCCATCACGCCCATGTTCATCATGACCTTGATGACTTCGGTGGCCTTCACCGCCATCTTCTGCGCGAGTTCGCCCACAGTGATGGCCTCGGGAATAGCGATCTCGCGCACGACGCGCGCCGTCGGCATTTCGAATCCGTGCTTGGTATCGCTGTCGCCGCCGACAGATCGGCGCCGTCCATCGCGCGACTTCTTCTTCTTGTGCCGCGAGCTGACGTCGCCGACGATATGCAGCTCCTGCCGGCCGTAACGCGTCGCCTTGTCGTCGACGACCTCGCGCACCGCCTTGCCGGGCTTCGCAGCCGCCGCTTTGCGTTCACGTTCGGCCACTTCGCGGGCCTGGATTTCCGCGACGCGGCGTGCTTCCTCTTCAGCCGTGCGCTTGCGCACCTCCTCGTCGGTGCGCCGGCGGCTCTCTTCCTCGAGCCGCTCGCGGTCCTGCCGCTCCTTCTCCAGCCGCTCGTTCTCGGCGCGTTCGAGGGCAGCCTTCGCCTGCTCCTCGGTCTCGCGCAGTTTGTCGATTTCCTCCTGCTGCAGGCGCGCTTGATCCTCGAGCACCTCGCGCTTCACGTAGGTGCGCTTGCTCCGCACTTCGACGTTGACGGTACGCGCACGTCCCTGCGGGCTCGCCAATTTGAGCTCGGACTGGGACTTGCGCCGCAGCGTGATTTTGCGGGGCGCCGCGTCGGCCTGCACGTCGTCGCGGCCGTGACTGCGGCGCAGGTGCGTGAGCAACTCATGCTTCGCGTCCTCGCTGATCATGTCCTCCGCACCATCGACCCGAATGCCGGCCTGATCGAGCTGCTGCAGCAGCCGATCGACCGGCACCTTCAGTACCTCGGCGAATTGCGCGACGGTTACATCTGCCATACTGCTGCTCCTAAACCTTAGCTTCTTCCGCGAACCAGTGTTTGCGGGCATCCATGATCAATTCGGCGGCCTTCTTCTCGTCGATGCTGCCCATTTCCACCAGCTCGTCGACGGCGAGATCGGCCAGATCCTCGCGCGTCTTCACGCCCTTGCGCGCGAGAGTCTTGCCCAACGCCTCTCCCGTCAGCTCGAGGAGGTCGGCGGCCGGTTCGGCGCCGTCCATCGACTCTTCGCTCGCGATCGCCTGCGTCAACAGCACGTCGCGTGCGCGGGTGCGCAGTTCCTTGACGATTTCCTCGTCGAATTCCTCGATGCCGTTCAGTTCGCTCGCCGGCACGTACGCGATCTCCTCGATCGTCGAAAATCCTTCCTGCACGAGGATGCTCGCAACGTCCGCATCGACATCGAGCTGCTTCATGAAGGTCTCGCGCAGCGCCAGGGATTCGGTCTCGCTCTTCGCTTCGGCCTGCGATTCGCTCATGACGTTCAATTCCCAGCCGGTCAATTCGCTGGCAAGGCGGATGTTCTGGCCGCCGCGGCCAATCGCCTGGGAGAGCTTGTCCTCGGAGACGGCGATGTCCATCGAATGCGAGTCCTCATCGACCACGATGGAGGTGACTTCGGCGGGCGCCATCGCATTGATGACGAACTGGGCGTTGTTGTCGTCGAACGGGATGATGTCCACGCGCTCGCCGGCGATCTCGTTCGATACCGCCTGCACGCGCGAGCCGCGCATGCCGACGCACGCGCCGACCGGATCGACGCGCGGATCGTTGCTGCGCACCGCAATCTTGGCACGCACTCCGGCATCACGCGCCGCGGCCAGGATGTTGATGAGGCCCTGGCCCACTTCGGGAACTTCCAGCTTGAACAGTTCGATGAGAAATTCGGGAGCGGTGCGCGACAGGAAGAGCTGCGGTCCCCGCGGCTCGGTGCGCACTTCCTTGAGGTACGCTTTGATGCGGTCCTGGGAACGCACGGGTTCGCGCGGAATCATTTCCTCGCGCGCGATGAAGCCTTCGGCATTCGCTCCGAGATCCACGTAAACGCCGTTCCGGTCCACGCGCTTGACGATGCCGCTGACCAGGGTGCCCGCCCGGTCCTTGTAGGCATCGACCACCTGGGCGCGCTCGGCCTCGCGGACTTTCTGTACGATCACCTGCTTGGCGGTTTGCGCGAGGATGCGGCCGAACGGCACCGATTCCATCGGCTCCTCGACGAACCCGCCCGGTTCCACGTCCTTGTCGATATCCCGGGCGTCGTCCATGCGCAGCTCGCGCTCCGGAACCTCCAACTCGTTCGAGTCGTCGGCGAACACCTTCCAACGCCGGAACGTATCGTAGGCACCCGTCTTGCGGTTGATCGACACCCGAACGTCCAGCTCCTCGCCATGCTTTTTGCGGGTAGCGGACGCCAGCGCAGCTTCGAGCGCCTCGAAGATGATTTCCTTGTCGACGCCCTTCTCGTTGGATACCGCGTCGACCGCCATCAAAATTTCTTTGTTCATTGCCCTAAAGACTCCTGAATCATTCCGGCCGTAATCTCGCCTTCTGAATCCGCTCGAGCGGCAGCTCGTGAGCCTGCCCGTCGACATCCATTACAATCGAGTCACCCGCGATCGATTTCAACACTCCGGCGAAGCGCCGCCGACCGTTGATCGGCAGCTTCAACTCGGCGAAGATCCGTTCGCCGACAAATCGCTCGAAGTGCGCCCGCTTGCGCAATATCCGGTCGAAGCCCGGCGAAGAAACTTCCAGCGTGTAATGACCCTTGATCGGATCTTCGCTCTCGAGCAGTTCGCTCACCACGTGGCTCACGCGCGCGCAGTCGTCGACCGTGACGCTTGCCGGCGGACCGCCGCCAAGCTCCTCTACTCGCCGATCAATGAATACCCGTACAACTCCGCCCCGCCCTTCCCGCGCATACTCGATATCGACCAGCTCATAGTCCAACGCCTCGATCGGCGGCTCCAGCAGGCGCATCAAGGCGTCACGCATTCTCGTAAACCTTCGGCGGACGAAAATAAAAACAAAAAAGGGGACCATCGGCCCCCTCTTCTAAAACGAAAAAGACCCCATCGGGGGCCTTTCAAAAGCCGACTTGAACGCTACGAGGAGCCGTTCGCGCGCGAAGCCCCATGTGGGTCCCCGACCGAGGGGCGCGATTATAGGCAAAGCCGACTTGGGCGTAAACCCTGAACGCAAGAATCTTCTAAGCCCAAACCGCTAAGCCTAAAACCGCGGGCGGGCCCGACTCAAGACAGGCTCCCAATGCGATCGGGGCCGCATCGCCGCGGCCCCGATCATCACTCAATGCAAAAAAACGCCGTTACCAGCGCTTCGGACCACGCGATCCGCCACCACCACCACCACCGCCGCCACCGCCACCGGTGCGCTCCTGGGCCTCGTTCACCTTCAGCGCTCGCCCGTCGACATCGTGGCCATTCAAGGCCTGCATGGCGCGCGCAGCGTCTGCGCTTGCCATCTCAACGAAGCCGAAACCACGGGGCCGACCGGTGTCGCGATCATTGATCAGCGCAACCGACTGCACTGCGCCATGCTTTTCGAACAGCGCACGAACCGCAGACTCGTCCATTGAGAACGGGAGATTGCCAACATACATTTTCGTCATGTGAAGAATACCTACTAACAGATAGAAGCTATCGGCCGGTCACGTGTGCCCATTTATTTTGAAGCAGAAATGCCAGCCACCTGGATCGAAGAAACCTGCTTTGTGGGTTGTGGCCAAGGTGACGCCGGAGCGGCGCGGTGACCAGAAACGGACCAAGTAGAAATTCACGAGCCGCCGCGGATGGTACAGCAAATCGCTGATTAACACGAATATTGTGCGCGGACAGCCTAGATACGAGCCCAACAGGACAGCCGCGCGGGACTGGCACGATGAGCGCTGAAGGCGCTTAGGTTCGGCGAAACTCGATAGCGGCGTTAGGCCCGCTGCATCGCACAATTTCCACGCAATAGCCGCTTCGACGGCGCCGTGATTCACCACCACCAGCAGGCCCTCGGGTCGCAGATTACGGTAAATGCGCGCGAATAGCCGTTCCGGGGTCAACATCGACAGCCTGGAGAGCGGCGGCGTACCAGAAGCTGGCGCTTCCCATTCTTGGTGCCGTGGCAGCGCTCATTCGTTCCTCGAAATGAACCTGGTAACGGCCTTGCAGGGCGGCTATCCTCTGCCTCTGTTCGAAGGCTACGCCGGGGAGTTCGCGCGCCGGTGTTTCGTGAAGGACACCCCGCGACCAACGTACGCGCTCCGAAATGCCGTACCAAAATCGGTGTCGGAGAGACCGCAATCGTTCCAGCAGTGAGTACACCAGTGAAATGCTATGCGGGTCTGGCGGCATCGGCGAGAGTTCGCGGCACGTGCGGCTAGAGTTCTTCCGGCCGCGGTATTGGCTGACCTGGCTGGGACTGGGGGCGCTGCGCGGCATCGAACGGCTGCCCTTCGGGGCGCAGCGCCGCCTCGCCACGGGGTTGGGACACCTGATTCGGCGCCTGCCGCTGGCCTATGTGCGCATCGCCGAGCGCAACATTGCACTATGCCTGCCGCAACTGTCGGCCACCGAACGAGGGAGCCTGCTCGAGCGGCACTGCCGGAGCCTCGGGATGGGACTGTGCGAGACGGCCACGACCTGGTGGAGCAGCGATGCGCGGGTCGGCCGGCTGGCCACGGTCGAGGGGCTGGAACATCTGCAGGGTGCGCTGGCCAAGGGCCGCGGTGCGATTCTGATCGGCGGGCACTTCACCACCATCGAGATCGCCACCCGGATCCTGGGCACCGTGGTGCCCATGAACGTGGTGTACCGTTCGACCAAGAACGCGCTGCTCTCGCATATCATGCACGCGAGCTTCTGCCGGCACGGCAAGCCGATCCGCCACGATGACATCCGCGCCATGATCCGCGCCTTGAAGAACAACGAGGCGGTGTGGTACGCACCGGATCAGGCGTACCGCAACAAGGGGGCGGCGATGGTGAAATTCTTCGGCATTCCGACCGCCACCACCACGGCCACCTCGCGCCTGGCGCGCATTTCCGGCGCGGCGGTGCTGACCTACTTTCCGGAGCGGCTGCCCGGCGGGGGCGGCTACCGCGTGGTCATCGGCCCGCCGTTCGAGGGATATCCCGGCACCGATGCGGTGCACGATGCGGAGCGCTTCCATGCGCTGCTCGAGGCGCAGATCCGCAGAATCCCCGAGCAGTACCTGTGGATGCACAGGCGCTTCAAGGGCCTTGCGGCCGACTACCCCGATTACTACGGACGCGATTCACGCTCGCGCGCCCCGGCCTGCGCTGCCGCCGCTGCGGCCCCGGCAAAGCCTATCAATTGAAGCGAGGCCGACTGCGCACGCGGCCGCCGACGCACCTCTACAACGGCACGTGCAACTCCTCCCGCTGCTTTGCCTTGAGTGCGGTGCCGTAGAGCAATCCGGCGACCAGCCACGCCGATCCGACTTTGACGGCAAGCGCGCTCATTCCGGAGAACACGGCCAACACCACGACGATGCCGAGCAACGGCACCGCCCAATGTGCCGCCCAGGCGCGGGACCGCAGCCGGAATCCGAAGCGGGCGAGTACCGAGACATGCAGGAACAAAAAGCCGCTCAACGCGCCGAAATTCACGATGGACGCGAGGTCGTCGAGACGGTTCTTCATGAACAGCGCCACCGCCAGCGACAGGATGGCCGTGAACACCATGCCGACATAGGGCGTGTGATACCGCGGATGAATGCGCGCCAACACACTGGGCAGCTGGCGCTCGCGCCCCATGGCAAACACCACCCGTGCGACTCCGACCTGCATCGGCAGCGCATTCGAAAGCCCGACGATGGCCGCATAGGCCCACGCCAACACCAGAGCGGTCCACGGACCCGTCGCCCAGGCGGCCAGTTCGTAGATCGCCGCAGACTGATCCTTGATCGCGATGCCGGGCATCAGATTCCCCAACACCCATGTCAGGCCGACGAAAAACACGGCGGACAATACGAGGACCGCGATGATGGCGCGCCCGACAACCCGCCGATCGCTGCCCTCCACCTCCTCGGCGAGCGTCGAGACCGCATCGAAACCCAGGAACGACATGATGCAGATCGACGTCGCGCTGAAAATCTTGCCCGCATCGAAGGCCTGCGAGTCGAATACCGGCCGCAGGGTCAGCGCCCCACTGCCCTTGCCGGCGTACAGAGCAGCGACGCAGAGTCCGACGAACCCCACGAGAATGATCACCTGCAAGGCGACCGAGGCGAAGTTGGCGCGCGACGTCACGGTGATACCGAACCAGTTGACGCCGGTCGTGACCACAACGAGCAACACGATCCAAACTCCGCGATCGATGCCCGGCAGCAGGGTCTCAAGCGCGACCGCGATCAGCACGTAGACGAAGGCGGGAATCAGCAGGTAGTCGAGGAGAATCATCCACCCGGCGATGAACCCGGGAAACGCACCCAGCGAATGTCGAGCAAACCCATACACCGAACCGGCCGTCGGCAGCGCCTCGGTCATCGTCGCATAGCTTTGCGCCGTGAAGTACATGCAGATGCCGCCCAACAGATACGCCAGGACGATCAGGCCGTTCGATTCGCTATAGACGAATCCCAGCGTGCCCAACGGCGCAAACGGAGCGATATACGCCAACCCGTAAAGAACGAGATCCCAGTATTTGAGAGAGCGCTTGAGGCGCGCACCCCCCGCGCCGCCGTCCGGCGTCACGGCGCCGCGGACTCGTCGGCCTTCTTCAGCAGATCGCTGCGCATCTGCGATGCCTCGAGACGCAAGGGCTGCGCGCGCCATCGTCCGATCTCTTCCGCGGTGAACGGCACAAAATCGGCGGGCAGATGCTCCATGTCGAATCGCCAGAAAATCCAGTTCATGAGTTCGGCGAGATCCGCGCTAGGAAGCGCCGATGTCGCCACTCCAGGCACGCGCCCGAGATATTCGCGGCCCCCCGGCACGGTCAGAAACTTCGACACCGTGCCGGCCAGGCTGGGAGCGGTGCCCGCCGAACCGGTGCCGTCCGGGCGGTGACAGCCCTGACAATTGAGCGTCCAATTCTGCCATGCGCGCTGAGGATTCGTGACGCCCGCGGGGGCATCGCCCGGCGGTGATTGTGCCGCTGCGATTCCAGCCACGGCGGCACCCAGCGTCACGACCGCACCCAGCGCGACGGTGATATCCAGCGCGGCCGCCATCCAGGGCCGTAGGGGCCGCCTCATGGCGCGGGCAGCGCCGGCCGCAAGACACGCGTGGCCTGCGCCGATCTGTCGGGATGACGTTCACGCGCCGCCGTCACATCGGCAGCGGTCAACGGCGGCGCTGCGCTCTTGCCGCGGTCGCTCGCCAGATATCCAAGCACGGCGGCAATCTCCTCCTCGCTCAGACCCGACTGAGCAGGCATGATGCCGCTGTAGGTCGCTCCACCCACCTTGAGTTCGCCCATGAGTCCGGTGGTAACCACCATCACCAGATAGTCACGCCCCTCGGGCGTCTTCGCGAACGCGATGATTTGTTCGTGCAGCGACGGGAAGCTGCCGGGTATGCCGGACGCCTCCGGGCCGTGGCAAACGGCACAGCGGCCGACGAATACGGCGGCGCCGGAAACGGGCTCATCCGCAGCGGCGGGGAGAATGGCCGCCGCTACGCCCAAGCCGAGCGATAGGGCCGACGCCGACACGGCGGTGAAGGTACTACTTCTGATCAATCGCGACGCCCAGGATGACGGCGGTGGAGCAGGTATAGGACTGGCTCTTGGTTCCGAAACACCAGGTGACTTCGTTGTTATTCTGCGGCCGCACGACGGGCCGATCGCCCTGATTGTTCTGGCAGGCGCACCGCCCCCACGCCACGCCGCCACAACAGTCATTGTACGAAATGATGTAGTTCCGCTGATCCGCAGGATTGCGGCAGGTGCCGATCCAGGTGATGGGCGACATCTCCGTGCCCGGCGGACAGGAATTCACGCTGCCGCCGTAACAAGCGCACAGAGATCCGTCGATGGCGCAGTAGCGCCAATAGTCGCACTTCGTCGGATCGCCCGGATCTTGTGGGTTGCCTGAGCTTTGCGGCGCGGTTTGCCCCGAATTCGGATCCGACGGCGAAGTGTCGGACTGCCCCTCCGCGCCCCTGGCCACGGGCAACAGGGGTAACGCAGCCGCACCGGCGAGAAAGCCTCCGAGGACACTGAACAGGCTGCGCCGCGAAGTGCGGCTCGCAAAACCGCGAAGCATCTTTTCCGCCAAATGATCGATTTGAGCCACTTTATTCTCCCGAAGAGGCACGCCTCGGCTTAACCTGGCCGAGGTATTGTTGAATGTTGCTGACGCCGGTTTCCTTGGCGACGAATAGGCTTTCCAGATGCTCGCGCGTATTGACCAACCCGGTCGACGATAGCTTCCCCGCCTCATCGATCAATACCGCGTACGGTAGTTTCGCGACTCCGTAGCTGCGGCCCAGGTGTTCGGACACGACGTACGGAAACTTGCTCAAGTGTTTGTCCCGGACGAACTCCGCATGGGCGTAGGACTCCCCGTCGCTCGCCAAGACGATGTCGAGCCACTGGCGCTCTGCCCCCTGCGCGGAGCGCACGGCAGGTAGCAGCGCTTCACAGATCTTGCAGTCCGGAGAAAGAAACAACAAAAGCTGTGCGCGGCCAGCGCGACCGCCGATCTGCACGGTGGATCCGTCCAAAGCGGTCAACGTCATTTCCGGGGTGGAGTCTCCGACCTTGAGCGGCTGACGCAACGACAACGCGCCGGCCGGTGCAATCCGCTGATGCAGTACGCCGATCTGCCGCGCGAGCGCCATGCAGACCACGCCCAAGACCAGGAGCCCAATCCACAGCGCGATTTGCGATGCAATGAGGAAACTCATATCAATTCTCCGCTACGCAACGGCTGCAGCGCCATCACTTGATCCAACGCGCCGTACAGCGCCAGAAGAGCGAGACCGCCCAATACAAAAGGTCCCTGCGCGGGAACACTGCCGCCGGACGCCGACACCGACACCGACACCGACACCGAGGCAATGAACACCGCGAGCGCCGCCAGCGCGAGGTTTCTCGTAATCTGAAAGGAACCCAAGGGCCTCGACGTCGGCCCGAAGCTGCAGCCGCAATCGACGTCGCGGCGGCCCTGAACGACGGCGCGGACAATGAGCGCGACATAGAGCGTCCAGATGAGCGCCGCCAGCACCGCTCCCGTCGTCCGGCATGCCGGCACCAGGAGCAGTGCGCCAGCGGCCAACTCCACGGCTATTGCGACGCCCAACGAAGAGCCGGCCAAGATCCCCGGCACACCGGCAAATTGGCGCATCACGTTACGCGAATGAGTCCATCTCACGGCCTTGTGAACGGCCGTCGCGGCCAACAGCATCGCTTGAAACATGGCCATCTGCGCCGCGAACGATTGCACCGCACTCCCTAAGGACGTATCGCCCATCGTCAACGAACCGGTTCGATGTTCATGCGCGATTTCAATCCTGGCAAATCCAGGCTCCGCAACAACATTCCCTGCAGGTCGTAGACGTCGAGCCGCTCGCCCGCCTGTACCAGCAACTGCGGGTCGGCACCATGCGTGACGGCGATCGATGAACCCCGCCGCACCAGCCGCAGACGCTTGACCCGTGCCTTCGTGGCGGGGTTGAAAACCCACACCTCGTTGCCCGGGTCCTTATGCGTGCCTTCATGCGCGTCGACTTGCATAACGATGTAGAGCAGCTTCTGCTCGTCGCTGGCGATGAGTTGCCAGCCGCTCGGGCGCCAATGCCCCGCCGCGTCGGCAGCGGGAACGAGCGGCCAATCCGGCAACACCTTGACGTCGTCGCCCTTCATGTCGACCGGCTGCAGCCGGCCGTGCAAGCTCGGGAAATATCGCACGCCGCTCAAGGTAGCCGACTGCGTGAACAACGGATCGGTATCGAGCGGATTGAACGCTTTCGACTCGCTGCGCCCCGCAACCGCACCGTTGGCGTCGAGCCGAATGCTCAAGAGAGTGCCGCTCGAGCACAGGGTGGAGAATCCGCGAGCGCCGCTCGGGTAAACCAGCGAACAGCCGGGGATCTCGATCTCGCCGAGCGGCTTGCGCTTCACGAGGTCGACGACGGTGACCGACGAGGCCGGCGTGAAATTGAACACCAGTGCCATGCGCTGCTCGTCGGTAAAGGCGATCAATCCCTCCATCGCCGTGATGAGCGCCCGCTTGGTCCCGGGTAGTACGATTTCGCCGATCGGTTCGAAGGTCTGCTTATCGTAGATCGTGATGAAATCGGTTCGCGTGCCGCGCGCGCCGCGCGACCAGACGGTATCGGCGACGTAGATTTCGGGACGATTGTCGGCGATCAACAGGGTTGCGGAGTCGTGCGACTGCAATTCACCCTTGACCTCACGGGTATCGCTGCCCACATTGCGCAGTTCAATCCGGTCCCCGGCAAAGTTGAGCCAACTCCACGTGGTCGGATAGTGCGCCGGCAGTTTCTCCACCTTCGGAATCGTTTCGGCCGGCAGAGGAGTCGGAAATTCGGCGGTAGGCGCCGCGTACGCCGCTGGGATCGTACCGATGGCGAGCCAGGCGGCCGCGCCCAAGGTCGTCGCCCGAAAGATAGTCATCGTCATTTCGTAACCCCCAATTATTCGCTCCCTTTTCTGATGCGCGACCGCAATTGCGCCGGGCCTGAGTGTACTTGAACGACCGCTAAGTGAATACTCCGCCGCGCCAACAGGTATATTTGCCGCATGAACGTCGCCCAGTCAGCATTTTACATCGCCATCGGCGCCGCGAGCGTTGCCTTCGTCATCGTCGGGATCAGCGCCGCCCGTCGCAATCGGGCCGGTGCCGAAGCACGGATGCCGGACCAGGTCATCCGCCGTCCCACGGTGGTGGAACTCATCATCGGGGCGGTCGTCGCATTTTTCGATACGCTCGGAATCGGGTCCTTCGCCCCGACGACGGCGATTTTCAAGCTGCTGCACATCGTGCCCGACGAATTGATTCCGGGAACCCTGAACGTGGGCCTCAACGTCGCCGCCCTGCTCGAATCCCTGATTTTCGTCACTGCCATCGTGGTCGAACCCGTTTTGCTGATTACCATCGTGCTGAGCGCCGCGGCAGGCGCGTGGCTGGGCGCCGGAATCGTGGCGCGCTTGCCGCGCCGTGCCATCCAAGTCACGATGGGGATCGCGTTGCTGATCGCGGGCAGCGTATTCACGGCCGTCAATCTGGGGGCTCTGCCGGGCGGCGGCACCGCCATGGGACTGGTCGGCTGGAAGTTCGGCCTGGCCGTCGGGATCAACTTCCTTCTCGGCGCATTGATGAGCGCGGGTATCGGACTCTACGCGCCGTGCATGATTACCCTGGCCCTGCTCGGGATGCATCCTCTTGCCGCCTTTCCGATCATGATGGGTGCCTGTGCCTTGGTGCAGCCGGTCGCGAGTCTGCGCTTCTTTCAAACGAACACCTTCGCATGGGGACCATCGCTGGGACTTGCAGTCGGGAGCATTCCGGGGGTGCTGATTGCCGCCTACATCGTAAAAGGGCTGTCCTTGAGCAAGCTGCGATGGTTGGTGATCGTGGTAATCATTTACGCCGCCTTCGCCATGCTGCGCTCGGCCGCGCGCTCCGGTGCGCTGGGCTCAGCTGCACGCTCCGGAGTGCGTTGAGTTTGAGATACACTTTGGCTCCTTGACATCCACCTCACCCTTGCAAGATGAGAATTTCTTCCGCAAGACGGCGATGTCCCGCCGCGAGGATATTTTGCGCTGCATTGACGTCACGATCATGGATCGCTTCGCACACAACGCACTGCCATCCTCTTATTCCAAGACCTTCCCGACCGTGCGGGCCGGTGCGGCTGTTACACACGCTGCAGGTCTGGGTAGAAAACGCTTCGTCGACTTCCTCGAACCACACGCCTGCGTGAGCGCATTTATACGACAGCATGGTTCGGAACGCACTCCACCCCGCATCGAGCACCGACTTGGCTTGTCGGGTCTTCGCCAGAGCGGACGCGTTCACATTGCCAACGAACACAGCACCGTAGCCCTTGGCCGCTTGGGTGCTAAGTTTGCGTCGCGCATATTCTTCCGCGATTTCCTGCACCGTTTGGACGGGCAGATGCAAGGCGCACTCGCCGCGCGTGACGCCTTTGAGAAAGGGCCAGAAATCGTATCCCGACAAGAAGCGCCGCTCGCGCTCGAACACTTTGGCGGACAGTTCGTTGCAGTAATTGAAGACGGTGTTGACCTCGCGTGCCAAGTCCGCAAGCCACGGCGCATGCTTGTCCTTGACCCGCAGGCGCAGGATCTGAATAGCGGTCGATCGAGAACTGGACATGCATCCAGTTTATCAACAGAAGGTGCACATACCATGCGAGAAAATGGTGCAAACGTACAAAAATGCGCGAGGCGCACGCCGCGCAGCGTCGCTACCCTTTCCGGCGTTAAGGCAGCAGTACCTCGCGAGGAACTCCGATGAAAACACTCGGCCCTCGCAAGTCATCCGGCTACTGAACCTTAAGAGCCGCACTCATGTCCATTACGCTGCGCAAGGCGACGCTCGACGATGTACCGGCGCTTCAATCGTTGATTGCGCGATCGGCACGGGGTTTGAGCACGGCCGAGTACCGGCCTGCCCAGGTGGAAGGCGCGCTGCGCGGCGCGTTCGGCGTCGACACTCAGTTGGTCAACGATCAAACCTATTTTATCGCCGAAGATAACGGTGCCATGGTTGGCTGCGGCGGCTGGAGCTTTCGCTCGACGCTGTTCGGCAGCGATGCCCGCGGCGGCCGCGACTCCTCGCTGCTGGATCCAAAGAGCCAGGCTGCCAAGATCCGCGCTTTCTTCGTCGACCCCTCGTGGGCGCGGCGCGGTATCGGTAGCCTGTTGCTCGAGCGCTGCGAACAGGAGGCGCACTCTCGTGGTTTCTCGGAGGTGGAACTCATGGCAACCCTGCCGGGGGTCAAACTGTATGCCGCCCGGGGCTATGTCGGTTCGGACATGGTGCGCTACGAGGTGGGTGAGGGAGAGAGCATCGAGTTTATTCCCATGCGCAAGACTCTCACCGTGAGCGCCGCCGATGGCGCGGGAGCCGCGAGCTAGACTCAGCTATCGCGCTCGTCCGTCCACAAGGCCCGCCATCCGGCGTACCCCAGTTCACGCAGCCGTCGGATGTTATTCTGGTAAATCGAGTCGGGGTCAGCCACCGCCGCCAGCGCACGCTCGACGCTCGCCTCCCGCAACAGATGCAAGGTGGGAAAAGGCGAATGATTGGTGTGGTTCTCGATGTCCTCCGGCCGGGTGCCGGCGAACTGGTACTGCGGATGAAAGCTGGCGACCTGGATCTCTCCCTCGAGGCCGAGATCGGCCACGGTCGCGTCGCATAGCTGCAGGAAATCATTGAACTCGATGAAATCGGTCAGCACCCATGGATGAATCAACAGCGTGGTCTCGCAGATACGGGGGTCCGATGCATGCAGGAGATTGAGCTCCGAGCGAAGCTCTTCCAGCAAACCGGCCGCGGATCGCTGCTCGCTGACATGAAAGCGCACGCCGCCGGATCGGTAGACACCCTCGGCAAACGGGCATAACTCAAGGCCGATGACGGCCTTCTCCACCCATCGGCGGGTCGCCTCGATGACTGAGAGGTTGTCGATGGGTCGCTTCCTAGGTGGACATCGCAGTGTAATGCCCCCGACTTTAGTATCCTAATTCCCTCCCCTCATTCAATGAGACGATATGCCGATGCAACAGCCGATTCCCGCCACGCTGATCCCGGGAGACGGGATCGGGCCCGAAATAGTCGACGCAACGCTGGCCGCCCTGGAGGCGCTCGGCTCTCCGTTCCAATGGGACACCCAGGTCGCCGGACTCGGGGGGGTCAAATCCGCCGGCGACCCCCTGCCGCCCAAAACCATCGACAGCATCCGACGAACGCGATTGGCGCTGAAGGGACCCCTCGAGACTCCATCGGCAGGCGGTTACCGCTCCTCGAACGTTCGACTTCGGGAGGAATTCAAGCTGTATGCGAACCTGCGTCCGGCACGCACGCTGGTTCCGGGCGGCCGCTTCGACAACATCGATCTCGTGGTGGTTCGCGAGAATCTCGAGGGCCTCTACATCGGCCACGAACATTATATTCAGATCGACGACGATCCCCATGCGGTCGCCATGGCCACGGGCGTCAACACGCGCCAGGGCAGCCGGCGGTTGCTCGATTTCGCCTTCGCGCATGCGGTCGCCACCGGCCGCAAGAAAGTGACCATCGTGCACAAGGCCAACATCATGAAGGCCCTCACCGGCATTTTCCTGGAAACCGGCCTGGAACTGTACGAGCGAAAGTACAAGGGCAAGTTCACCCTGGATTCGGTCATCATCGATGCGTGCGCCATGAAACTGGTGCTGAACCCCTGGCAATTCGACGTGCTGGTATCCACCAATCTCTTCGGCGACATTCTCTCCGACCTGGTCGCGGGACTGGTCGGCGGATTGGGCATGACGCCCGGCGCCAACATCGGCACGGACGCCGCGATATTCGAGGCCGTCCACGGATCCGCTCCCGATATCGCAGGAAAAGGCGTCGCGAATCCGATCGCTCTGCTGCTCGCGTCGGCAATGATGCTCGAGCACTGCAAATTGCCCGAATTGGCGGCGCGTCTGCGCAAGGCGATCGGTGACACGCTGAATGTCGACAATGTGCGGACGGGCGATTTGGGCGGTCGCGCCGGCACCGCGGACTTCACCCGTGCCCTGGTCAGGCGGATCGGCAATGGTTGACCTCTCCCGACGGATTTGCGAATGCCGCCGATAATTTCCATCGTCAACCTGGCAAAGTCTTATGCATCCGGGGTTCAAGCCTTAAAGACCACGAACCTCACCATCGACAAGGGTGAAATCTTTGCCCTGCTCGGTCCCAACGGTGCCGGAAAAACGACGCTCATCAGCATTATCTGCGGCATCGTGACGGCGACCACCGGCACGGTGATTGCGGACGGTCATGACATCGTTCGCGAGTATCGCGCGGCGCGCACCAAGATCGGACTTGTCCCGCAGGAGCTGACCACCGATTCTTTCGAGACTGTGTGGGCCACCGTGACGTTCAGTCGAGGCCTGTTCGGCCGCGCGCCCAATCCGTCCTATATCGAGGGAATATTGCGGGACCTCTCCCTCTGGGAGAAGCGCGACGCGAAGATCATGGAGCTCTCGGGCGGCATGAAGAGACGGGTGATGATCGCCAAGGCCCTGTCCCACGAGCCGGAGATTTTGTTCTTGGATGAACCGACGGCCGGGGTCGACGTCGAGTTGCGGCGCGACATGTGGAACCTGGTGCGCCGCTTGCGCGAGGGCGGAGTCACCATCATCTTGACCACCCACTACATCGAGGAAGCCGAGGAAATGGCGGACCGCATCGGCGTCATCAACCAGGGCAGCCTGATCTTGGTCGAGGAAAAGAGAGAGTTGATGAAGAAACTCGGCAAACGCCGACTCACACTGCATCTCACGCAGCCGTTGGCGCGCATTCCGCCGGAACTTGCGCCTTGGGGCCTGGAATTGAAAGACGAGGGCAACAATCTCGTCTATACGGTCGACGGCAACGTGAGCATGGACATTTCTACGTTGTTGAAGCGGATGAGCGAAGCGTCCATTTCGATCAAAGACCTTGAGACCCATCAAAGCTCGCTGGAAGACATCTTCGTGAGCCTCGTGAGTACGCGACAATGAGCCATCCCGCTCGAACTCTCCCGTTCAACCGCCACGGCGTGTGGGCCATTTACAAATTTGAAGTTGCCCGCGCCCTGCGCACCCTCGTTCAAAGTCTGGTCACGCCGGTGATCACCACCTCGTTGTATTTCGTTGTCTTCGGTGCTGCAATCGGATCGCGCATGAATGCGGTCTATGGCGTGAATTACGGCGCCTTCATCGTCCCCGGACTCATGATGCTGGCGCTGCTCACCGAGAGTTTGCAGAACGCCTCATTCGGCATCTTCTTTCCGAAATTCATCGGCACGATCTATGAACTGTTGTCCGCGCCCATTTCCTACGGCGAGATCGTCCTGGCTTATGTGGGCGCCGCGGCATCGAAATCCATAGTCCTCGGTTTGATCATTCTGGCGACCGCATCGCTGTTCGTTCCGATCAAGGTCATGCATCCCGGCTGGATGGTGACGTTCCTGGTCATGACGGCGGTGACCTTCAGCCTGTTCGGATTCATCCTGGGACTCTGGGCAAAGGGGTGGGAGCAGCTGCAGTTCATTCCGATGCTGGTGGTCACCCCCCTCACCTTTTTGGGCGGCGCGTTCTACTCCATCAGCATGCTGCCGCCGGCATGGCGGACTTTCAGCTTGTTCAATCCCATCGTGTATTTGATCAGCGGATTTCGGTGGTGCTTCTACGGCGAAGCCGACGTGAGCGTGGTCACGAGCTTTTTGATGACCCTGGGTTTTTTGGCGATGTGCCTCCTGGTCATTTCTTGGATCTTCAAGACGGGGTATCGGTTGAAGAATTGACGCGGCAGAAGCGAGGCTGCGCCTCATGGCCGAGGGCTGTTCGCGTACTGCGGCGAATCTCATTCGGGCAAGAGCGGAAGGCCGAGTTTTTGCGCCGATGCACGCAGGCGATCATCGAGGCTCAAAACTTTAAGCCCCGCTACGGCGGCGCGGGCGGTCAACGCCGAGGCGAGATGCAGGGCGTCCAGCGTCCGAATCGGCTCTTCCGGGAATGGATGTTTGGCCCGGTCCACGATTTCGAATCCGATGTGCAGAATATGCCAGCGCGCCGCCGCGTTTGCCAGGTGCGCCCGCCGATCCGACGCCTCGGCCTCATTCAATTCGCCTAGCGCGACCGCGCGGATAAGGACGCGACTGCATTCGATGAGCGTCAAGTCTGAAGCGACGATGATCTCGGCGCCGGAGAGCAGGCGACGAACCTCGGTAGCGGACGATTCATCCAAGAGCCAGGCCAAAACGGCGCTGGACTCAGCGTAAAGTCTCACCGGGATCCGCGTTCTTCTTCGAGAAGTTGAGCGGCGCTTCGGCGGCCTCGACGCGAGCGTGGCAGCACTTGGTACCAATCGCCGTCGGCCGGCGTGCCGAGAGTAGCGAGTCCCCGCCGGGCGAGTGCAAGCAGGCCGTGGGGAAGCGACGTATCGGCGGCGCCGCGTGTCGGCGGTGAGAACTCCGCAACCACCTCACCGCGGTCGGTCACTAGTACACTTTCGCCGCCGCGCACACGGCGAAGATACTCGCTCAAGTGATCTTTGAGCTCGCGAATACCGACTGTTTTCATGCTTCCAATGTAGCCTCATGAGGCTACATTGTCAAGCGGCAGCCGCACGAGCAGGGGCGAATTCCGGCTGAGCGCCAAGTTCACATCATCATCTCCCCGGTCGGGTATCGGTCTTACCCAAGGTGCTTCGCGGGTTGCGGTTACGTCGCTGACACACACTGGGAAGCGGATTGGCCGCAGGTATCGGTTGAAGAATTGAAAGGGGCGGCAGCACGATTGCCGCCGCCCCCGTTTCGTTCGCTCAGGAGCACGGCGGGATCAGAACTTGTAGACCGCCTTCGCGTAGTAGAACCCGCCGTTGATACCGAAGGGCGAAAAGAGCGGATATTGCGTGACGGCTGTGTTATCCACCGCCGCGATTTCGCGGCCCAATATGTTGCCGTTGAGCTTGTTGGGGAAGCGATTGAACAAGTTCTGAGCACCTAGAGCCAACTTCAGATGGTCCGTGAACTGATAACCCACATCGAGGTTGGTGATCGCGGTGACGCCGACCGTATCCTTGAAGTACACGAATTTGCCGGTCGGGCCATCACCGTCATCGTTCTCGAAATCGGAAGAGGTCCCGTAGATCTTTTCCACTAGATTGACCGTCAGCTTGTCCATGGTCAGCAAGGCACCGAGATTGATCACGTACAGCGGACTCGCCGTTGTCAGTTCCGAGTAGGCCTCCTGGTCATACAGCGGGTTCGGCGCCAAGGCCGCAGGGGTCGTCGCATACTTGGTGATGGTGGTCTTGTTGTATGTCGCGCCGATCGACCAGTCGATCTTGCCGAAGCTATACTCGTAAGGGAAGTCGAACATCAAATCGGCGCCTCGCGTACGCGTGTCGATGCCGTTCGCGAAGATGTTGAAGCCGTACGAGCCTGTCTTCAATACACCCGGATCGATGACGCTCGCGCCGCCGGCACACGCAGTCCCATTCCACGTACCACCCTCGTAGTCGCAGATCGCGTTGCCGATGGCAGCGCCTCCCGCTTGCGGTGTACCGTTGATCTGGCCTGCAACGTTGCCGCTCCCCACGATGCGATTCGTGATCGTGATCTGATACACGTCCAAGGTCGTGCTCATGTGCGGAATCGGACGCCACACCAATCCCACGCTGGCATCAACCGATTTCTCGGGCTGTAGTCCATTGCCAAGTCCCAGCGGCACGGCGGCGGGCGAGTTTGGCGGCAACTGTATGTAGGCTGTCGAAGGCCCGACATTCGTCGACGAATAATATTCTTCGGCCAGGGTCGGGGCGCGGAAGCCGTTATTGACGGTGCCGCGGAGGGCGAACTGCGGCGAAAAGTCGTATCGTGCTGTCAGTTTCCCGACGGTGGCATTGCCAAAGTCGCTGTAGTGTTCAAATCGCGCCGCGGCATCGATCCTCAAGGCATCGATCGGTTTGGTCGCGAAATCGACATAGCCGGCATAATTCGTTCGATCGTGAGAGCCGGCATCGAGCGGGGTGAACCCTGGATAAGAGGCAGCACCGCCTCCCTCATAGGAGAGCGGAACACCCGCGCCGATCGAGTAGGTCTCGCGGCGATACTCGGCGCCAAAGGCGATATTCAAGGGGGCCGCGAAGCCCACGTCGAAATCGCGCTTGACATCGGCCGTCGACGTCCATTGCGTTGCCTTCAGGTAACCGTCGTATAAATTAGTCGGTGACGGCAATCCCGTATAGAGATAGTCAAGACTGTAGGAATCAATGGTTGAGATTCCGACCTTATCGCCGCCAAAGCCCGCGGCGATGTCCCAATCCCACGAAGCGAGGGTGCCCTTGACCCCTAAATTGAGCTGGTAGTCATCCTCATCGCTCGCCTCTTGCGGATTGAAGCCGAACGGGAATACATAAATCGTCTGACCGCCGGCGGGTGTGTATTGGATCTTGGAGGGCATTCGGTAATTTTCATAGGAAGCGGCGTTCTTGTGACCGTAGGTGCCAAACAAATACAGTTCCGTACCGCCGTCGAAATCGAAGCCCGAATTCACGGACAGAATTTTCTGTTGAACCGCAGCGTCGCCGGAGATGCGGTTGGTATAGGGGTAGCCGGGAACATTCGCCGCGTTGGTATCCGGATAGCTCGTCAGATTAGCGGGGAGAAGACGCGGATCGATTTCTCCCACATTGCTGTGGCCATGATTGCGGAAGTCTCCCGTTATATTGAAAAAGCCACCGGCGCCGGCTTCGAAGCCCGCATTGCCGCTGACGTCTTCGGTGCGGCCGCCGCCGTTGTTTCCGTATTGACCATATGTGCCGGAGAGCGTGCCGCCCGAGGAATTCCTCTTGAGGATGATGTTGACCACACCCGCGATCGCATCGGTTCCGTATTGCGCGGCCGCGCCTTCGGTCAACACTTCGATGTGGTCGATGGCATCGAGGGGGATGAAATTCAAGTCGACGCCGGCGGCGCCTTGAAAGGGCGAACCAACGTCGACCGCAAGATTCGACGTTGTGTGGCGGCGCTTGCCGTTGACCATCACCAGGACATCGTTGGGGCTCACGCCGCGCAGTCTGGCGGTCAGCGTCTGGCCGGCCATGTCGAAACCGAACGCTTGCATCTGCAGCGACGGCACGAGTTGCGACAAGGCCGACATCAAGTCCGGAGCACCGGACTGCTTCAAGGCGTCCGCGCTGACGATTTGGATCGGAGCGGGACTATCAGACGCCTTCAGGCCGGTTTCGCGCGAGCCGGTCACGATGACCTCATCGAGTGCCCCAGCGTCAGTGGCGGCGGCGGTGGCTTCCGATGCGGATGTCGCCGTGGCCGTCTCGCCCAGGGCTCTTGACGTACAAATCGCCGACGCGCCGGCACAAAGCATCATGATCGCGAGTCTCAAACCGAGTTGCCGCGCCTTGCTGAAACTCATGGACATTAATGGTCTCCTTCGTCGAATGTCGTTATCGTTGAATGTCGTCATCGCCGCCCGCCGGGTACTGAACGTTGCCCCACGGTTTAGATAGATCCCTGGTGCAAATAGCAGGCCAAAGCGCTACAGCAGGTGCGGTACCGCTATCTGGCAAACGCGCCGCAACGAATAAATCTTTATTAGTTCAATCAGTTACGATCATGACATCCAGGTCCTAAATTCCCTACGTCGTTGTGGTAATGCCACAACAGCAAGCAGGTAAACTGCGATTAACCGGCTTCCGACGGTGCGCTCGCGCACGGCAAGCGCTCCAATTTTGTGCACTGCTTCCCGTCGCCGCGTAAGCTGCCCGCCTTCAACATGGACTGCCCGACATGAACATCGTCCGAACGAATCGCATCAACCATCCGCCGCGGTCACGGCATCGAAATCCGGTCCGTTGCTTGCTCCTCGTTCTCGGCCTGCTGAGCGGTTTGGCGCACGCGGTGCGTGCGGCGGAGGCCGCGCAGTCGGCCGCCGCCCCGCCGCCGCCGCCGCTGCAGATCGATCTCGACGCCTTCGATGCACGCAAGAAGACCGTAGCTCTCCCCAACGGCGAGGTCTTGGCGTACATCGACATGGGCAACGCAGCGGGTCCGGCGGTGGTGCTCATTCACGGCTACACCGACAACGCACGCGACTGGGTGCCGCTGGTTCCGTATCTGTCGAAGGGGCTGCGCCTGATCCTCGTGGATCTTCGCGGTCATGGACAATCGAGCAAACCGGAGTGCTGCTACAGCCGGCTCGACTTCGCCTACGACATCAAGCTCATGATGGATGCGCTCGGGGTCAAGAGAGCCGACATCGTCGGGCACTCGCTCGGCAGCATCATTGCGCAAACCTTCGCCGAATACTGGCCGGAGCGGACGTGGCGCGCCGTGTTGATCGCCTCGACCGGTGGTCGTCCTCCCAATGCACCGCCGAAGCCGGCCCAGTTCGATTTCGCGGCCGAGATTCGCAAACTCAAGGAACCCATCGAACCCGATTCGCCCTTCATGATCGCTTGGTGGGATTCACCGACGCCGGTGGATCCCGATTTCATCCGGCGCCAACGCAAGGATGCGGCAGGCATTCCATTGCGGGTGTGGCTCGCCGTTCTCGATCAAGCGCTGCCTGATAACGGGTACGACGATCTTCAACGGACGCTGCCGCGGCTCAAGGCTCCGACCCTGCTCATCTGGGGCAGCAAGGATCCCATCATGGAGGAACCCGTGAGGAAGACCCTGCGCGACGCGCTGCCCGGCGCCAAAGTGAAAGTTTTCGAGGGCCTCGGCCACAATCCGTTCTGGGAAGACCCACGGGGCGTGGCGGAGGCAATCAACGCTTTTCTCGCCGGTTAGGAACCACCGGTGGTCGTGGCAACGGACGTTTCCGCGGAAACGCCCTTTATGCGCTGGTCTGGCGCCTTTGGCGGGTCGGCGTCGGGATCGAGTCCGATGTCGGCCTCGTAGGCCTGCCGCCGATCGGCCTCGAGATCGAGCGAGCGGCATGCCCAGAGATAGACGATCGCCGATACGGGCAAACCCACCAACATCGCGACGTCCGCACCGCCCAAGGCCTGCGCAATCGGGCCCTTGAAATGTTCGGTGCTGAAAAATGGGATCATCACCACGAACCCGATGCCGTATGCGGCGAGCCCGCGCCAACTCCAGCGTCCGTACATGCCATGCGGGTTGAAGATCTCGCGCACCGAGTAGTGACCCTTGCGCACCACATAGAAATCCACCAGGTTGATGGCGGTCCAGGGCGTGAACAGATACAGCAGCACGGCAAGAAATTCGCCGAACTTCTCGGCGAAGTGCTGGGACGACGCCAGAGCGATTAGGGATGCCGCCACGGTTGCAAAGACCAATGTCACGATCCGCTTGGCCAGGGTGGGACGCGTGGGTTTCAACGTATCGACGACACTCAGCAAGGTCAGGGAGGCTCCGTAGCAATTAAGCGACGTGATGGTCAACAGCCCAAGCAGCGAGCACAGCAGCAGCGGCTTGCCGAAGCCCGGGATGACTTGATCCGCCGCGGCCCGCAGGGCGGTGGCGACCTCGAGCGTGGGAAAGAGCGCGGCAGAGAGCGTGCCGACCAGCATGGTCCAGGTGCCGCCGACGAAGGCGCCTAAAAATGTCCACCAGAATGATGCGCCTACCCCCACGTCGCGCGGCAGATAGCGCGAATAGTCGGACACGTAGATCGACCATGCCACCTGGTAGGAAGCAGCCGCGAACAATTGAGCCAAAAAAGGCACGATCCGAAAATTCCCGAGATCGAGCTGCTCCGGCGGCAAGCGGGACTTCACGATCACGGCCACGGTGAACACCAGCAGCGCGACGATGAGAACGTAGGCGATGAGCCGCTGCGACAGATGAATGAGATCGTAGCCGACGACGGCCAAGGAAACCGCGAGCACGGCAAACACCAGCATGGTGACGGTAGGATCCGACCCGTACAGGTCGTGCATCGTCTGCGCCGCCAATATTTGATTGAACGCGTTGAAGCCGATATAGCAGATGAGGGCCACCCCCCAGACCAACATGGCGCCGACGTATCCGAACTGGGGGCGCGATTGAATCATCTGCGGAAGGCCCAACTGCGGGCCCTGCGTCGAATGAAATGCCATGAAGAACGTGCCGAAGGCCGAACCCAGCGTGACCGCGATCGCCATCCAAACCAGGTTTCCGCCGAGGGCGACACCGACCACGCCGGTCGCGACCGTCGCCAGATGGGCATCGCCGGAGAACCACACGGGCCACAGATGCCACACCTTGCCGTGCCGCTCGGCGATGGGCACATAGTCGATCGAGCGCTTCTCGATCAGCCGGTCACTTAGCTTCGCTTCCATTGGAAAATACTAACATTTGTATGAATGGACGATGTGTTGGATTCCGCGGAGCTCGCGAAGAGCCGGATTGGTGGTGGAGGAAGGCATCGACAGCGACGCTCGCGTGCGCGTCTACAGCGTCCACCCCGACACCTTTGCCCCTCTGCAATCGTTGCTGGCGGAAGTCGACGACGCATGGCGTCGCCAATTGCAGGCGTTCAAGGCCTACGCCGAACATACTCAGCGCGCTCGCAAGCAAAAGTCATGAGCGGCGCCACCGCTCGAGTCAGCGTTACGGTGGCCGTCGCACCGGCGGCGGCATTCGAGATTTTCACCCGCGATATCGATCGTTGGTGGCGGCGCGGCATTAAATTCCGAAACGCCGCGTCGGGGGCGGGATTCATTGCGATGGAGCCCCGGGTGGGCGGCCGGCTGTTCGAATCCTTCGACGGAGAGCGCGGACCCCACGTCCTCGAAGTCGGCAGGATTCGCGTCTGGGACCCGCCGCGGCTGCTGGTGTTCTCATGGCGCAACACCAACTTTGCACCGGACGAGCACACCGAAGTGGAAGTCGCGTGACCAGGGCGCCGGTTACTTCGCCGGATTTCCTTTCACCGGCTTCGTTTCCTGCAAGCTTCTGGTAAGGCCCACTTCCTCGATCGCGGACACCACTTGAGCGGTGTCGGCGCGCTCCTGCAGGGCCGTCGCTTGCGCATCGTGGCGGTCTTTCACCATCGGCAAATCCCGTCTTAGCTCCTCGATCAGATGGATCAGTTTCGTGACTTTCTGCTCGGTCAGCAGGTTGACCTGCAAGGCCAGATGGGTATGTTGCTGTTCCAACTTGGCCTGCCTGTTCTGGGCAATCAACACGATGGTGGTCGTAATCAGCGCAATGAGGCTCATGATGCCGTCGAGCAATTCGAAAGGCGGCGCGTCGAAGGGGTTCAGCCCCCAGACCGCGGCCGTCGAATTGTAGACGACCCACGCAGCGACTATTCCCAACAGGCCAATGAGATAGATCGGACGCCCGATGAAGCGGCTGAGGCGCTCGACACGGCGTTGCGAGAGACTTACCGTTTCCCATTCCCGCCGCTGCAACGACACGATGCTTTCGATGTTCTGATCGATGTGCCCGGACAGCGAATACACGTCGCGGCGCCGCGCATCGCTGGGCCCGTCGCTGGACCCGCCGCTTGGCGGTTCGCTTGGCGCACTGGCGGGTGCTTCGCCGGGTTTTCGTTGGACGCTGTCGGCCATGCTAAGTTGCCCGCTCAGTACTCGAACTGGTACGACAGGCCGATGCTGCTTCCCGGATCGTTCTCCGGCGTCGTGCCTTGCGTGATCGCGGTGCCGTTGCCCAAACGCGTTTGCAGCTTCAGGTGCTTGGTCAAGTCGACGTCGATCTGCACCTGACTGGTTCCGGTCGTGGTCTGCTTGCCTTCGATGTACACACGCTTGGTAAGATAACGTCCGGCCGCGATTGCGGCGCCGGAATTCTCCGTGCCTGTGGCCGTGTTCGAGGTGTTCGATCCGACGGTCAACCGATCGAGACCCAGACTCTTCTGCAGCTTCACCAGCGGATTGATTCCGTTGCCCCCGACGCCGCTCAGGGTCGCGAGCGCGGCGGCAATCTGTGCGTACTGCAACGCCGTGAGCTGCGACCCGGGTACCCCGAACAGCAGGCGCGCCATGATGTCGTCCTGCGGCAGCGACGGCGAACTGCTGAAATCGAATCGCGGCGCATCGGCGGGACCCGTGATCAGCAAGGTAATCGTGTATTCGGCCTGGGTGGCTTCCGCCCTGAAGTCCAATGTGGGATCGATTTTCTTGCGCAATCCCGCGCCGTCGAATCCCACCCTGCCTTCCTTGAACTCCAGCCTGGTGCCCGCCAGCGTGAACCAGCCTCGCAGCAAATTGAAATCGCCGCTCGCGACGAGGTCGTCGGAGGGTCCCTTCAGGTGAATTTCGCCACCCATCTCCGCATCCAAACCGCGGCCCTGGACGATAATTTCCTGGGGCGCCCGCACGGTGATATCGATTCCGACGATGACCGGCTTGCTCCCCGGAACCGGCGCTGGTTTGCCGCGACGGCGAACGTCGAGCACGGCCACGTCGGGCGGCAACGAGTTGGGGATGCCGATCTTGGCGCGGATCACATGAATCGTGCCGGCGACATCGACGCGCTCACGCGCCTTGCCGCTGACATGTAGATCGGCGTCGAGGGTCGCAGTGAGGATGTTGCTTGCCACCGGTTGAGCGTCTTTCGCAGTGATTTTGAGGTCGAGCGGCATGCCGGGCTGGAGCACGCCGAAGCTTCCCGTCATGGCCACGCTGCCGGACACGGCCGTCGCTTTGAAGCTCTTGATGAGGAGACCCGCCTGGTTGCCGACGACCTCGGCTTCGATGTCGGACAAATTCACGCCGCGCGCATAGTCGCGAAGACTGCCCTCGCTCAAGCTGATTCCGCCGCCGACTTGAGGCGCGCTGGAATTGCCGGTGACGGCGGCATCGACGGTGAGCTTGCCCGCGGCATGCAGGCCCCGCGCTTCCAGCAGTGGATTGACCATGCCCACATCCAACTTTCCGCCGATCTTCAAGTCGAGCGCACCATCCGGATTGAGCGGAACGTTTCCGGAGGCCTTCAGTTGCGACCCCGCACCGGCATTCAGAGTGGCATTGAGGGCGGCGGTGTCATCGGCGAGCTGCGCGCTGGCATGCACTTGAACGGCAGGCAATCCGGTCGCGACTTCGTCCGCGAAACGCAGATCGTCCACGTCGGCCTTCACCGATCCTAAGGGACTCGAGGCGATGCCCTGCAACCGGGCCTGCACCCCGACGGTACCGCTGGCGAGGAGCCCCGGCGCAAACGCGTTGACCAAGTCCGGCTTCACGTGCAAGAGCGACGCGCTCAGGTCGAGCGTCGGCGCGACTTGCCCCTTGAGGTCGAACACCGCCTCCCGCGCCCCGATCTTGAGCTCATCCACCGACACTCCCTTCGCAAAGGAAAGTTGCGCCGGCGACAGCAGCCGAAAGGTCTCACCCCGGTAGCCCATCGAAAGGCTCGAGAGATGCAGTTGTCGGGCGTCGAGATTGAGCGTTGCGGCAGCGGCCGCGGTGGCAGGGAAGCCGTAGAACTTGGGCAGCTGTGCGCTCAATTGCATCGTGATGGCATCGGCTACTCCGTCTGCCACCACATGCATGTCGCCCGCAAATTGCCCGACGCCGACATTACTTCCGTCCAGCGTCAGATGCGCCTGGGTGTGCCCCGGCACGGGGAGGAACCCGACGCTGCCGTTCACGCTTCCGGCCAGATTGATGCCCAAGAGCCGGTCGAAATCGTCGAGCTGCCCGACATGCAGCTGCAGCTGTCCATGGCTCTGCGTGAGCGCGGCATCGGCCGTCATATCGCCTTCCAGGTGCGCACTTTTCCAATCAGCTCGACGCACCAGCAGCCGAAATGCCTTGCTGCCGTTGCGCTCGAGCGCCGCGTCGAGATCTAAGGGTGCGCCATCGAGCATGCCGTGCGCCTGGATCGCGCCGCTGGGCGACTTGGGCAAGCCGCGCGCACGGCATGCTCGAT
>Ga0179587_10000162_pt1 | contig 28653 bp, 30 predicted proteins | sample CZODoug2_1_08_16_FD_185932 | JGI IMG/M metagenome (GOLD analysis project Ga0179587, IMG submission 185932) | Vadose zone soil fungal communities from Angelo Coast Range Reserve, California, USA - CZODoug2_1_08_16fungal | ecosystem: Environmental > Terrestrial > Soil > Vadose zone | place: USA...
AGGGTTTGAAGTCCCAGGATAACAGACGACGGTGGCTACCCAGGCGACTGATTTCCGCATGGCAGGAAATTTTCCGGAAAGAGTGTCATGGTTTCGGAGCACGGCTCAGCCATTTCCAAGCGGTATCAGATCTGTTGTGCATTGCCGGCGATCAAGGCATCGCAGCCGCAGTACGGGGCTATCGTGTTTAACGATGGGGGCTATCGAGAGATGGTAGCTTCTCACCGCCAGGCCTTCGTACTAGTCTGCAGTAGCAAACGTTCCGCGAGTTGACAGGACTACCATTGGAGAAGCCAGTGACCGAAAGCAAAAAGTTAGCCTTACTGCGCGATAGACTCATCAGGCGTCGGCGAGAAATCGCCGAGCATTTACAAGGCGCCTCCTTTGACCAAGATGCCGGCGATGATTTTGCGCGGATACAGAACGCCATCGACGCGGTGGTGAAGGCCATTGCCGAAGAGCAGTACGCCGAGTTTCACCCCTAAGCATGTGTCCACCATGCGCATGAAAGGCCTTGCTGTTTGTTCAGCAGTGTTCAGTTTCTTACTGCTGATTTCGTGCCCATCTGCATTCGCGAGTAGTCAGCACAGTATTTCAATCAAAGTGTTCACCTCTCCCGACGATCAGTTTTCGGTCAACTCCGTCATTGTCGAGGGGGGCCATGAAGTGATGCTGGTCGATGCGCAGTTAACAAAAACCAGCGCCGAAAAGGTATTACAGGAAATCAAGGAGACTAAAAAGCCGCTGTCCATTATTTACATCACCCATGAGCACGCGGATCATTTCCTTGGTCTGGAGGTCTTCAAGGAGGCGTATCCGGTGGTCAGGATTATTGCTACTTCTGCGGTGGTGGACCGAATCAACAGGGTCTATCGGGAGAAACTCGATAAATGGCAAAAGATCTTGGGCTCCGGTGCAAGCTCCCAGGTTGTTGAGATCAGCAAATTCGACGGCAGCTATATTGACTTTGAGGGCTCAAGGATACAGGTTATCAAAAATATACAAGGCGACACCGACCAAAACACCATGCTTTGGATTCCCGGACGGCGAATCCTCATTGCTGGCGACGTGTTGTTCGATGACATTCACGTCTACACCGCGGAGACGGATAGCAACGGTAGAGCGAAATGGCTGGACACTTTGAGGAAAGTCAGGGAGCTAAAACCTTCGGTTGTTATGCCCGGACACAGCAAGATCGGAGCCGCCCTTGACGCGAGCACCGCGGTCGACTTCACGGAAAGATACTTGCTCGCCTTCAACGAAGAACTCAAAATAGCCAAAGATCCGGAAGGCTTGATCAATGCCATGAAGGAGAAATTCCCATCCGCAGGTTTGCTCTTGGCACTCGAACGTGGAGCGAAGGCAAATGTTAAACCCTGACAAACAAAAAGCCCGAATCAATTACCGCAGGATGGAGGCCAATGAAGAAATACAAGATCGCTGTTCTGGACGACTACCAAAACGTAGCTCTTGACAGCGCCGATTGGTCGGCAATCCGCGAGCGAGCGGATATTGCCGTATTTCAGAACCACCTTGCCGATCCAGATGCCGTGATTGGGCGGTTGCTGCCTTTTGACATCGTCTGTGTCATGCGTGAGCGAACCCCACTGCCCCGCATCGTCATCGAGCGCCTTCCAAATCTCAAGCTCATCGCCTCGACGGGACCTGTAAACGCGGCGATCGACGCCGCCGCTGCCGGCGATCATGGGATCACAGTAGTCCATACGGGGTATAGGTCGGACCCAACGATCGAATTTACCTGGGCGCTGATCTTGGCCTCTGCGCGAAATATCGTGACGGAGAACACGTCTGTTCGATCCGGCGGCTGGCAGCAAACGGTAGGCACGGATCTCCGTGGAAAGACGCTGGGCATCCTGGGCCTCGGGCGGATTGGATCACAGGTCGCGCGGATCGGGAGTGCTTTCGGAATGAACCCGGTTGCTTGGAGCCAGAACTTGACGCCCCAAGCCGCCAAGGCCGCGGGCGCAACCCTGGTTTCCAAGGACCGGCTGTTCGAGCAGGCCGACATCCTGACGATTCATTTGGTGCTGAGCGGCCGTACGTGCGGCCTGGTGGGCTCATCGGAACTGGGAAGAATGAAGCCGACGGCACGATTGATCAATGCGTCGCGCGGGCCGATTGTCGACGAGCAGGCTTTGATCGGCGCATTGAAGAATCGGCAGATCGCCGGCGCGGCGGTCGACGTATTCGACATTGAGCCGCTGCCCCCATCGCACCCATTCCGGACGCTGGACAACGTACTGGCAACGCCGCACATCGGCTACGTATCGCACGGCCTCTACAAGACGTTTTACGAGGATACCGTCTCGAATGTTCGGAAGTGGCTCGACGCCCAATAAGCACAGTCGCATCCAGAGCAAGGGCCCTGATGTCTGTCGCCTCGTTGCTGGATGTCGAGGCGACATTCGGCCGCTGTACGGTAACGAATCGGAGCAGTGAAAGATGCCTTATCTACAACTTGATGTGAATGATCGGTACCCCGCCGAAGACAAGAAGCGACTCGCCGCCAAGCTAGCTACGGGCGCACGCATTATCTACTTGACAAGAAAGGGACGGACGTACATAGTGGATGTAAATGGAGGGTATGACACGCGTTGCCTAAGCGGCACTGGAGCTTCGGCGGTGGCGGGGCGCTCATAACCTGCGACCTATGAAGCGGCTCACCTGCTTAAGTCCGAGCTCCTGCTGTTTTTTGTGCGAGGTGGACCGAGATGAATCCCTCAAGCTCTCAGAGGTGTGAACGGAGTGGAAGCAGTGCGGATGCGACCCTGCTTGACCAGTACCTGCAGGTGCGCCGCCATACTGAGACGTTGATCGTCCCGTTGAATCCGGAAGACATGGCGGTGCAGTCCATGCCCGACGCGAGCCCGACCAAATGGCATCTGGCTCATACCACCTGGTTCTTCGAGACCTTTTTGCTGTCCGCCAGCCTGTCGGGCTACCGCGAATTCGATCCAAGCTTTGGCTACCTGTTCAATTCCTATTACGAGGCGCTCGGGCCGCGCCAACCGCGGCCGCAGCGCGGGCTACTCACCCGTCCGGTGGTCAGCAAGGTTCTAGCCTACCGGCGGCACGTCGATGCGCACATGAGCACGCTGCTGAAGTCGAGCTTGTCGGTCGAAACCGCAGCACTGCTGCGATTGGGGCTGGCACACGAGGAGCAGCACCAGGAGCTGCTGTTGATGGACCTGCTGCACTTGTTCAGCCAGTCTCCCCTGAGGCCCGCCTATGACCCGCGATGGCCCGCGGACGAGCCGGGACGCAGCGGTCGATTCCGGCGGCTGCCGGGCGGCTTGGTCGAGCTCGGTGCCTCCATCGCAGACTTCGCCTTCGACAACGAAGGGCCGCGTCATCGGGTGTGGGTGCAACCATTCGAGATCAGCGACCGGCTGGTGACGAACCGCGAATGGCTGGCTTTCATAACGGACGGCGGCTACCACCGCGCTGAGCTATGGTTGTCGGATGGCTGGTCAATGGCGCAGTCCGGTGGGTGGGAAGCGCCACTCTACTGGGTGCGCGACGATGACAGGTGGCAGGAAATGACATTGGGCGGCGTGCGAAGCTTTGCTGCGGACGCCCCGGTCACCCACATTAGTTACTACGAAGCGGCAGCGTACGCTGCGTGGGCGGGCGCGCGGCTGCCCAGCGAGGCGGAATGGGAAGTCGCCGTCCGCGAGAATCTGCTCGAGCAGGTGGACGGCGCGGCCTGGCAATGGACGCAGAGCGCCTACAGCGCCTACCCGGGCTATCGTCCCGCGGGCGGCGCGCTCGGGGAATACAACGGCAAGTTCATGGTCGGCCAAATGGTCCTCCGAGGCGGCGCCAGCGTCACCTCCGCGGGACATTCGCGGCCGAGCTACCGCAACTTCTACAGGCCGGAACAGCGCTGGATGTTCTCGGGGCTGCGTCTGGCCCGTGATGCCGGTCCGAGCAACACGCAGGCCGGAGCCTGGGACAGCTTTGCGGCCGACGTGATCACGGGCCTGTCGGCGCGGCACAAGCAGTTGCCCCCGAAGTATTTCTACGACGCCACAGGCTCGCGCCTGTTCGAGGAGGTATGCGGCACGGACGACTATTACGTCACCCGTTCCGAAATGGCCCTGCTGCGCAACGTTGCAGCAGAGCTGGCTGCGGGCATCCCCGAAGGAGCAGTACTGGTAGAGTTTGGCAGCGGAGAAAGCGCCAAGACGCGCCTGCTGCTCGATGCGGCGCCGCAGCTCTCGGCATACGTGCCGATCGACATCAGCGCAGATGCCCTTGACGAGGCCTCAGCCAGGCTGGCACGGGAATATCCGCAACTGAGCATCGCTCCGGTCGTCGCAGACTTCACCGGATACTTCCGCCTGCCGACGGCCGCGGATGGACGTCCCAGAGTCGGTTTCTTTCCTGGGTCGACCATCGGCAACTTCGATACGGATGGCGTGGTGCGATTCCTACGGTCAGCGCGACAGGTGTTGGGGGACAAGGCGGCGCTGCTGGTGGGAGTGGACCTGGTCAAAGACGTGCCGACCCTTATTGCCGCCTACAATGATTCCCACGGCGTGACCGCGCGGTTCAACAAGAACCTCTTAATGCGCATCAATCGCGAGCTCGGCGGCGATTTTGACCCGGAGGCCTTCGATCACCTGGCGCTGTGGAATGCAGCGCACAGCCGCATAGAAATGCACCTGGTCAGCCGTAAGGACCAGATCGTCAACGCCGCAGGCCACACCTTCGCGTTCAGGAGCGGCGAACGCCTGCACACCGAGAACTCGCACAAGTTTACCGTCGACATGTTCGCGCTGCTGGCGGGAGAAGCCGGCTGGTCCGTGAGCAACACCTGGATCAGCGACGCGCCACAGGTTGCCTTGTTCCGTCTCGAGCCGAAACAAGCGGCCGCGCCTAATCCTGATTACGTGGACCACGACAAATGAAAGACCTCTTAGCCCTGGCGGTTGAATCGCACGGTGGGCAAGCCCGTTGGGACGCGATCCGGACGGTGACGGCCGAGCTGTCGATTGGCGGCGCGCTCTGGGCGTTCAAAGGAAAGGCCGGAATCCTGCAAGACACCCGATACGAGGCCGACGTCCACGTCCAGCGTGCCACGCTCGGCCGCTTCACTGCGCCCGATCGTCGCGTACGGTTTACCCGAGATCGGCTGGTACTCGAAACAGATGCTGGCGTGGTGATCGAAACCCGCGACAACCCGCGGTCCGCCTTTGTTGGCCACACACGGGAGAGCTCGTGGGATGATCTGCACGTCGCCTATTTCAGCGGCTATGCGATGTGGACTTACCTCACTCAACCGTTCCTCTACGCGTATCAAGGTTTTGAGACCCGCGAGATCGAACCCTGGGACGAGGAAGGTGAGGTGTGGCGTCGGCTCGAAGTGATATTCCCCGGAAATATCGCCCGTCACACCCGAAGGCAGGTGAGCTACTTTGGGCCGGACGGTCTGATGCGACGGCACGACTATGCGGTTGATGTTCTCGGCGGATCCGCGGGCGCGCACTATATTTCCGGCTACAGAGAGTTTGACGGCATCGTGACGCCGACAAGGCGCCGGGTCTTCGCAATGGGCCCAAACAACCGACCGGTTCCCGATGCGCTCCTCGTGTCGATCGATGTGAAGGATGCCCACTTCGACTGACCGTGTCGTATTTTCCGGAAGAGCCCTCGATTGTCGAAAGTTACTCTCATGCCTCCTCTTCCAAGATGTTGAGTTCCTCTCCGACGATCATTGGCGGGTTCGCTTCTAAGTGCGCGACTCGTTCCAAAATACCGGCAGCTTCGTTTAGATCACTTCGGATGTCCGTCCGGTGGGACGGTTGTTCGCCCGCCACGCGGCGCACCGTCGCTGCATATTCGGCAATGCTCTTAATAACAATCATGGTTCGGTCTCCTTAGGCGTGCATCTGCTGAATTGCCCGTGAGATTTTCCGCATACGGACGCGGCGCCCCAACGAACTCTCTAGATCTGCCCTCGGCCGCCGTCCACGAAGAGTTCGATGCCCGCGACGAAACTCGAGTCATCCGAGGCGAGAAACAGCGCCGCTTTGGCGATCTCTTCGGGTTGGCCGATACGCCCGATCGGGATGGTCGACACCATTCGCGCAATCACATCCGCAGATTGCTGACTCACCAGCGGCGTATCGGTCGGACCGGGACTCAGTACATTGGCGCGGATACGACGATCCTTGAGCTCCACGGTCCATCCGCGCACGAAATTGCGTATGGCCGCCTTAGTCGCCCCGTAAACCCAGAAGCCAGGAGTACCTTTGACGCTCGCCACGGAACCCGTGAGAATGATCGAGCCTCCATCATTCAACAGCGGAAGCGCTTTTTGCACCGTAAATAGTGTTCCCCTGACATTGATGTTGAAGAGCTTGTCGAAGTGTTCTTCCGTGATCTTTCCCAAGGGAAGGAACTCACCGAAGCCGGCATTGGCGAAGAGCACGTCGATTCGACGACCGCTGGCCTTGACGGTCTCGTAGAGACGATCGAGGTCAGGTAGTTTGGCGACGTCCCCTTGAATACCGATGACATTATTACCGATGGCCCTTACCGCCTCATCGAGTTCCCTTTGACGGCGGCCCGTGATGAACACGTAGGCCCCCTCCTTGACGAAGAGATGTGCCGCAGCCAATCCTATTCCCGCGCTGCCGCCGGTGATAACGACGACTTTCCCCTGCAACTTACCCATAGCGCGCGCCCTCGACCATTGAGAGTGATTAAATGGACGGTTCACAATTGTGACTGCCATTGAGTGTGAACTCCGTCGCTGACACTGTCAATGTCGATCGCAATCGTCATTGCGATTCGGTGCGCGAGCGCGGCACTAAAAAATGATCTCAGCCTTGAGCGCGCTGCGTAAACGACTTACTGGATTCTAAAGACTGTGTGACGCACGCGGCGCCGCCGCTTGCCCCCGCAATTGAGTTGCCGATTCGATATGAATGTGCGAAGTGTTGCCTGAAGTACTTCGAGTCCACCGCAGCGGGACTGTCGCGGACGCGCAACGACCGCCTATCCGCGGCCGTATCCCTTACGATTGCTGCGTCTTCGACCGAGCCTGTCGCCGACCGAATGAACTCCCTTCGGTTTGGTCACCCACCGCCCGCAGTAGATCACCGCGGGCGGCGAAGAGGATTTCGTCGGACAACGTTCGATCTGCGGACATGACGGCCCGAGACAGTACCAGCGCTCCCACCATCTGCGCATACAGTGCAATGGCGCGCTCACGTGGCGACTCCTGCGCCGCCCGCAGCGTCGGATCGCTCTCGATGATGGACGACAGCTGGCCGAGCGTCGCATGCAACCCTTGAGCGTAGGCCGCCTGAGCCTCCTCGCTCATCCGCCGCGCGTCTGGCGCCAAGCACGCAATCGCGCAGCTCTTCTCAATGTCGTTCCGATTGTCTGTGGACAGGTAGTTTTTTATTTGCCTCGCAAATCGATTGGGATTGTAAGCCTCCAGTGGCTTACCAATCGCCTCGCAGAGTCTGGCATTCGCGCCCGTCACGGCCGTTGCAACGACTTCGGCGACCAAGGAGTCCTTCGAATCGAAATGATTATAAAAGCCGCCTTGCGTGAATCCGGCCTCGCGCATGAGTTCATTGAGGCCAACGCCGTCGACGCCGCGTTCGCGAAATAGCCGTGCCGCAGCAGTCACGATCGCCTGCTTGTTCTTTGCTGTTTGTCTCTTCGAAACGCCCATCACGCTGCCCTCAAGGATTAACCGACAAATTACCATACGGAAGGCCAAACGACAATTGCGACCGACATTGACATTGTCAGCGCATATCGGGCATCTTCACGAATGGGCGAGTGCCCGTAAAGGGAATCTGAATAATTCTGGCGCGAAGGGGAGGTTGATAGGCGGTAAACGTATAGAGCCCGCGCATAACGTTTAATATGCCTAACAGTAACGCAAAGCCGAAAAAGAATACCGTGACCAGGATGTGGAACAGCGCAATATGATGCACTAGGGTTTCGGAAGGTCTTAAATGACTTCGATTCTTGAAAAGACGACGGGTCTGGTCGCGTTCGTCCGCACCGTCGACGCGGGCTCCTTCAGCGCTGCCAGCAGGCTTATCGGAACGACCCAGTCCGCAGTCTCGAAAAGTGTCGCGCGCTTGGAACGTCGCCTCGGCGTGCAACTCATCCAACGGTCGACGCGCACGTTCAAGCTCACTGCGGAAGGCCAGGCCTATTACGAGCGTGTGGCGCCGCTGCTTCGGAGTATTGAGGAGGCAGAAGACGTCGTCCAGGTGGCTTCGCAAGCCAAGGGACTGCTGCGAGTGTCTGCACCTCAGGAGTTCGGAAGGGTGCTCCTCGCAGGCTGGGCTCCGGAATTCTTGGCGCGCCATTCCGGTGTGAAACTTGAGTTAAATGTCACGGACCGAATGGTCGATGTCATACGGGAAGGTTATGACCTCGCGGTCCGGATGGGCACTTTGCGGGACACCGAATTGGTCAGCCGCAAGCTGGCGAATCTTCACTGGATCCTGGTGGCGTCGCCCGCCTATATTGAGCGACGCGGGCGGCCGGAGACCGTCGAGGATCTTAAGTCGCATGCTTGCTTGCGGTATGTGAGCTCCGGCCGACCTTGGCCCTTCGAGTTCGCGAATGGTGCGAGCCACATCCCGGACGGACCGTTCGATACAGACGATAGCGGCTCGATCCGCCAGGCCGCCGTTAACTCGGCCGGCATTGCTTACCAACTGCGGATGACGGTAACAGACCTTCTGAGCGACGGGCGCTTAGTGGAGGTGCTTCCCCATCTCGCGATGCCAACCCTTCCGGCCTATGTGTTGCATGCCTTCGGTCGCCAGCTGCCGATCCGAGGGCGGCTGTTCATCGATTTCATGGTCGAAAAGCTAAGCGGGCTCGATCTGTAATTAACAGGCGATGGCAGGCGATTCCGGACTCCCAGGAATAACTGCTGTTCCGCGAGTCGCAATAGCGCCGCGACAGGTCGCCCTTTAAGCTCCCCATCCGTAGAGAGTGAGTTGCCCCCCCGTCGATACGTGGCCGAACTCCGAATAATGTAGCAACCGTTGATCTTCAGCTCAGGAGAAATGAAGTTGGTTACCAAGCGCAATCATGTCATAGCTGTTCTGGCGAGTCTGTTGGTCATCACATGCCTTGCCATCGCACTCGGCGGCCATGGCCGTAGTATCGCCGCGACGTCCACGGCGCCGGTCGATGTCGATGTCGCGACGGTAATCTCGACGACCATAACGGATTATCAAAACTACTCGGGGCGTACCGAAGCAATCAACAGAGTCGGCATACGCCCGCTTGTTTCGGGCACCATCGTCGGGGTGCACTTCGCGGACGGCGCGTTGGTACAGCGTGGTGAATTGCTGTTTACCATCGACCCGCGACCGTTTGTCGCCGAGGTCGATCGCGCGTCTGCAGAGTTAGCGGCTGCGCGTGCCCGTGACGGATATGCCTCAACGGATGCTGTGCGTGCCCAACGCCTCCTGACGGATAATGCCATTGCAAAACGCGACTACGACCGAGCGCAAAATGCCGCGCGAGAATCTGCTGCCAATGTCTTGTCGGCACAGGCCGCACTAGAAAGGGCGAAAGTCAATCTAACCTACACCACCATCGTGGCGCCGGTGACAGGCAGAGTATCGCGGGCCGAAATGACGCTAGGAAACGTGGTTTCCAGCGGCGCCGATGCGCCTGTCCTGACAACCCTCGTGTCGCTCTCGCCGATCTATGCATCGTTCGATGTCGACGAGCAAACCTACTTGCGCTATCTCAGCCGCAGGGACGGATCCAGCATCTCGGTTTCGCTGGGTCTTGCGAACGAACTTGGCTTCTCGCGTGAAGGGAAGGTCAATTCAGTCGACAATCAAATGGACACAAGCTCCGGCACGATTCGAGTACGCGCCATTTTCGACAACGCCGATTATTCACTCGTTCCCGGTTTGTATGCGCGCATCAAGGTCGGCGGGGGGACGCCGCATATCGCCGTCCTTGTGCAGACGGCGGCGGTTGGCACCGACCAAGACAAAACCTTCGTGCTGGTTGTCAACCAGTCCAATCGCATTCTTTATCGTGAAGTGGCTATTGAGTCAGAGCGCGATGGCTTATCCGTAGTGAAATCGGGACTCAGTCCCGGGGAGCGGATAGTTGTCGGGGGCGTCCAGCGTGTTAAAGCCAATGACTTAGTTCAACCGCATGAGATTGCCATGGAAGCGTCCGTCAATGCTTCTCACGGCACCTCTCAATCCTAACTTCCCACTCCCCGGCTCGCATCATGAATATCTCAAAGTTCTTCATCGATCGTCCCATCTTCGCTGGCGTGCTGTCGGTCATCATCCTGCTTGCAGGCCTAATCTCGATCTTTAAACTCCCTTTCGCAGAATATCCAGAAATCATTCCAACATCCGTGATCGTGCGGGCCCAATTTCCCGGCGCCAATCCCAAGGTCATCGCAGAGACCGTGGCCTCTCCTCTCGAGGAGGCCATTAACGGCGTTGAAGACATGCTCTACATGCAGTCGCAGGCCAATAGCGACGGAAACCTGGTGCTCACGGTAACCTTCAAACTCGGAATGAACCCGGACCTGGCTCAGCAGCTGGTCGAGAATCGCGTATCGCAAGCTCTACCGCGGCTGCCCGAGGACGTGCAAAAGCTTGGCGTGACAACGATTAAAGCGTCGCCGGTCATGATTTTGACCGTTCATTTGTTCTCGCCCAACAACAAGTACGACACCAAGTATTTGCGTAATTACGCCTTGATTAACGTTAAGACGCCGCTCGAGCGGATTCAGGGCGTGGGTTACGCGCAACTGATGGGGGCCGGCGACTATTCCATGCGCGTGTGGCTTGATCCGGGGAAGGTCGCGCAGCGGGGCATGACCGCCACGGACGTCGTGGAGGCCATTCGCAAACAGAATGTGCAAGTCGCCGCGGGAGTGATCGGATCCTCCCCGTCGGCCCCCAATGTCCCTGTGCAACTCAACGTCAACGTGCAGGGGCGCCTGCGGACCGAATCCGAGTTCGGCAGCATCGTGCTGAAGAGTTCTCCCAGCGGCGGGGTCACCTACCTTCGGGATGTGGCACGGGTCGAATTAGGAGCATCGGAATACGGACTCCGTTCCCTGATCGATGACAAGCAGGCTGTTGGCATTTGGGTCTACCAGCAGCCGGGCACGAATTCTCTCCAAATATCCGATTCCGTTCATAAAGTAATGGCGGACCTGAAAGCCGACATGCCGGACGGGCTCGAGTATGTCATCGACTACGATCCCACTCAGTTCGTGCGCCTGAGCATCGCTGCGGTCGTTCATACGTTACTCGAGGCCATTGCTCTCGTTGTCATCGTCGTGATCGTGTTCTTACAGACGTGGCGCGCATCTCTAATTCCGCTTCTCGCGGTGCCCGTTTCCATCGTCGGAACGTTTGCGCTCCTACTGGCCTTTGGGTTCTCGATCAACGCTTTGTCGCTGTTTGGCCTGGTTCTCGCGATCGGCATCGTGGTTGACGATGCCATCGTCGTCGTCGAAAACGTGGAGCGCAATCTAGAATCCGGTCTGTCGCCACGCGATGCCACCTACCAAGCCATGCGCGAGGTGAGCGGGCCCATCATAGCAATCGCATTGACGCTAGGGGCGGTATTTGTTCCGCTCGCATTCATGTCCGGGGTCACGGGACAGTTTTACAAGCAGTTCGCCATGACCATTGCGATCTCCACCGTGATCTCGGCGTTTAACTCGCTGACGCTCTCACCGGCCTTAGCGGCATTGATTCTCCGGCCGGCCACTGCGCCCAAGGACAGGCTTACGCGCGTAATAGATCGCGTATTCGGGCGATTCTTCCGGGCCTTCAATGCGGTGTTTCGGCGCCGCTCGGACTCGTATAGCCAGAGCGTCGGGACAATGATCAATCGGAAAGGTCTGATGATGGGACTTTACATCCTCTTAATTGGAGCCGCGGTTTTGCTAGGCATGGTGGTACCCCGAGGATTCGTGCCACAGTTGGACAAGGACTATCTCATCAGTTTCGCCCAGCTTCCTAACGGCGCAACCCTCGATCGATCTGAGGATGTGATGCGGCAGATGGTCGACATTGCAAGAAAGGAGCCCGGCGTGAAGTCCACGGTCGGTTTCCCCGGCTTGTCGATTAACGGGTTCACCAACTCATCCAGCGCCGGCATTCTGTTCATTCTGCTGCCGCCCTCGGCAGATCGGCAAAACAAGGAGTTAACTGCGGACGCAATAGCGGCCTCGCTTCGAAAAAAATTCGCCGTCATTAAGAGTTCTTACATCGCCGTCTTCCCACCCCCACCCGTATTGGGGCTCGGCACTCTAGGTGGATTCAAAATGCAGCTCGAGGATCGCGGCTCACTAGGCTATTCGGCATTGAATGACGCCGTGCAGGCGTACATAAAACGCGCCGCACAAACGCCGGAATTAGGGCCCACATTCTCGAGCTATCAGATCAATGACCCGCAGTTGAATGTCGATCTCGACCGCGTCAAGGCGGAGCAGCTGGGCGTCTCGGTGGACGACGTGTTCAACACCATGCAAGTGTATCTGGGTTCCTTTTACGTCAATGACTTCAACCGATTCGGACGTGTCTACCAGGTGCGCGTACAGGCGGATGCGCCCTTTAGGGCCACCGGCGCTGATATTGGCCTTCTCAAGACGCGCAACGTCAATGGTGAAATGGTGCCGCTCTCTTCGCTGGTGCAAGTCTCCCCGACATTCGGTCCGGAGATGGTGGTTCGCTACAACGGCTATACAGCCGCTGATATCAACAGCGGCCCGGCGCCCGGGTACTCCCAAGGGCAAGCCCAGGCGGCGGCCGCGCGCATCGCCGCGGAAGTTCTCCCCCGAGGCATTAAGTTCGAATGGACCGACCTGACCTATCAACAAGAATTGGCAGGCAATGCGACTTTGATTGTGTTTCCCATCAGTATTCTTATGGTGTTCCTCGTGCTCGCGGCGCTGTACGAGAGCCTCACACTGCCACTGGTGGTCATCCTGGTCGTGCCCCTGAGCATGTTCTCCGCTCTTTTCGGAGTGTGGATCACGAGGGGCGACAACAACATCTTCACGCAAATCGGCTTGATGGTGTTGGTCGGGCTGTCGGCTAAGAACGCGATATTGATCGTCGAGTTCGCCCGCGAACTGGAGATGCAAGGCCGCACGATTGTCAGCGCCGCCGTTGAAGCGAGTCGTCTGCGCCTGCGCCCCATCTTGATGACCTCGCTCGCGTTCATTATGGGCGTGATTCCTCTGGTGTTGTCTTCCGGTGCGGGAGCGGAAATGCGCAACGCCATTGGGATAGCGGTGTTCTTCGGCATGCTCGGAGTGACGATCTTCGGATTGGTACTCACACCCGTTTTTTATGTGGCGCTCCGTACCGTTACCGGCGGTAAACATCTTGTCGACAAGCATGGCCATGCGCCGCATACCCGTGGAGTCGACGAGCCGCTCGAGGCATGAGGAATCCTATGATGGCGAAGTTATTCGGAATGAGTTTTTGTTCAGTACTAGCGCTCTTGCTGCTTATTGGGGGATGCTCACTGGCCCCACAATACAGAAAACCCGACATGAGTCCGCCGGATCACTTTAAAGAGGAACGATCCTCCAGTGACAGCGCGGGTGTGCCCGCCGATTCCGGTAATGGAGCCTGGCAACCGGCCCGGCCGTCTGAGGACATTGAGCGGGGAGAATGGTGGAAGGTATTCCATGACAGCCGCTTGGACGATTACGAGCAGCAGGCCCTCGACAACAATCCCGGTCTACAGGCGGCGGTCGCCCGCGTGAAGGAATCTCGAGCGCTCCTTCAGAAGGCGCGATCTGCGCTGTTTCCCAACGTCTCTGCGGGGTTCGGCCCGAGCAGAGAGAAGCTTTCGGCCGTTTCGCAACTACGTCCTGATGGGGTGGATATTCCGACCGAGACCGTCTGGCGCGCGCAGGCGAGTGCCGGTTATGAAGTCGATCTGTTCGGGCGAGTGTCCGACTCTGTCAAGGCGTCCGCCGCCCAAGCCGAACAGAGCGAGGCATTGTTTCATTCCGTGCGTCTCGCGCTGCAGGCGGATGTGGCTCAGAGTTATTTCAATCTACGCGAATTGGACGCGGAGCTCGATGTCTACAATCGTGCGGTGGCGCTTCGCGGCCAAGCGCTGGACCTCGTGCAGCGGCGATTCGATGAAGGCGAGATCTCCGAATTGGACGTACGTCGAGCCCAGTCGGAACTGGCGACGGCCCGCTCCGAGGCAATGACAGCAGAGCGCTTGCGAGCGGTGTCCGAACACAGTCTGGCGGTTTTGTTGGGGAAAATCGTCGCGGATTTCTCAGTGCAGCCCGATCCGCTGGTTTCGGTCGACATCCACATCCCGCCCGGGCTCCCATCATCCATGCTCGAGAGGCGACCTGACGTTGCGGCTGCCGAGCGCGCGATGGCGGCGGCCAACGCACGGATAGGGGTAGCCAAAGCGGCCTTCTTCCCCGCCCTGAACTTAACCGGGACGGCCGGCTTCGAGTCCGCCTCGCTGAGTGACTTATTCAAATGGTCTAGCCGCGCCTTTCTCGTGGGACCACTCGCTGGTAGCGCCCTGACCATACCGCTGTTCGACGGAGGCCGCCGTAAGGGTGATCTAGCGCACGCACGAGCCGCCTACGAAGCCAACGTTGACGATTACCGTCAGCTGGTATTGGTGGCGTTTCGCGAAGTGGAAGACAACCTCTCGGAGCTGCGCATTCTTCAAGACCAGACGTTGACACAGGCGGAGGCAGTCAAGGCATCGACGCGCGCGGCTCAATTGTCCCGGACCCAGTACCAGGAAGGCGCCGTCAATTTCCTGGACGTCATCGATGCTGACCGTACCGTACTTCAGTCGCAGCGCGCGGCGGCGCAGCTGGCCGGGTTGCAGGCCGTATCAACGGTGAACCTCATTCGCGCCTTGGGTGGGGGTTGGTCGACCACGCCCGCGCTGGCCAACAGCAATGAGTAGCAGCCGAAAAATCAACCCGAGAGCAATAACGCATAGAGAATTCCAATGTCCCCTTATGATCTAGAAAGCCTACCGCGCACCCTCAGACGGGTGAGAACGCAGCCGATATTCGTGCTTCGCCTTGAGGTTATGCCACTTCAGGTCATAGGAAAGACGCCCGGCACTCATCGTCGCGTCGGGGTCATCACGGGAGGGGAGTTCCACGGCAAGCACCTTTCCGGGAAAGTGCTTGGCGGGGGGAGCGACTGGATCATTGTTCGTGATGATCAGGCGGTCGAATTGGACGTCCGGCTAGTGCTGCAGACCGACGACGATGCCTTGATTGCGATGACCTATCGCGGCGTTCGTCACGGGCCTGTCGACATTCTTGAACGGTTGAGTAAGGGTGAAGAAGTCGACTCAGCGGATTATTACTTCAGAATCACTCCTCGTTTCGAGACGGCAGTACCGCGGTACGATTGGATGAATAGAATAGTGGCCGTGGGAGTGGGTGATCGAAAACCCGGCGGTCCCATTTACAGTATCTTTGAAGTGCTTTGAGCATTCACCATAAGTTGCTGCTTTCTGGGGTCCCGCTACGACATCGCTTAGTTTTTTGTCGTGATGTTACCGTGATGAGTCGCCGAACAAGCAAATCAAAGCTGTTCACGCCGATTCAAGTCCGACAGGCAATCTGGTTCGACGCTGATCGGCTGTCCTCACCTCCGCGGAACGCCAATCCGTTACTCGATCTAGTCAACTACATTTGAAAGGAATTGTCATGTTTGATACTTCTCAAAGTCCCGTCACGGAGCGCCAGATTCTGATTGTCGGACCATACGGCGTGCTTGGTACAGGTGTCATCGACGCCGTTGAGGAGAGCGCAAAATGGGGGATTATTACTGCTGCACGCCGACCGGCACCGATCTACCGGGCGCAAACCGCGCCCCCTCACATCAGCGTCGATCTCATGGACCGCGAGGGCACGATAAAGGCCTTTTCATCTCTCGGCAAGGTGACCGATCTGGTCTTCGCCGCCTATGTCGGGAAGCCCAAGATGGCTGAAACTGTTGAGCCAAATGCGAGAGTGCTGAAAAATACGCTCGCCGCTCTCGCCGCGCGCAATGTGCCACTTCAGCGCATCATGCTTGCCGGTGGTGCCAAGTCGTACGGCTTTAGTTTTGGGGCGTTCAACGCTCCTGCGAAGGAGACAGAGCCACGTCTCATTGCGCCGATCCACTACCACCAGCAAGAAGACATTTTGCTGGAATGGGCTGCTCACAACGGAGCTAGCTGGACGGTTTTGCGTCCCCATATGGTCATGGGGCCAAGCCTAAACTCACCAATGAACCTGGTTACCGGTCTCGCGACTTACGCTGCGATGAGTCGCGAACTCGGGTTGCCCTTACGCTTTCCTGGCAGCAAAGAGGGCTGGAACACTCTCCAAGAAACAACTGACGCAGAGTTGTTCGGTCGCGCGACTTTGTGGGCTCTAGGTGAAGACAAAGCACGCAATGAAATTTTCAACATATCGAACGGAGATGTCTATCGCTGGAGGCAACTATGGAATGAGCTGGCCGCCTTCTACGACATCCCAGTCGCAGAGCCACTTGCAATGTCTACTCTCTCCGAGATGAGCGAGAAGGCTCCTTTGTGGGATTCAATGGTTGCCCGCTATGGCCTGCATGCCACGCCCTACAACCAGATCGCCAACTGGGCATTCGTGGACTGGATGCTTAACTTCCGCGAAGAGACAATCCAGAGCACTATCAAGATTCGTCAGGCCGGCTTTGCGGATTGCATCGACACGCACCAGAGCTTTAGGCGGCAGCTCACCAGACTTCGCGATCTGCGCATCATTCCTTAACAGCAAGCGCCTTTCCAGGAGGGCGCTCGTTGACATGCGAGCGACTCGGCCATCCGTCGGCACCCGCTCGCCGTAATGGGCGGCGCTAGAGATTGGGTCGTGCGAACTGAGTGTTCACCGCCAAACCGCGTCCAAAAGCCCACCACCCCGGTCGGTAAACACCCCGATGATTCACTCCGTTGCCAGGTTCAATTGGAACGCGGCACGACGCTTGGTTGCATGGTCGTTGCTCTGGATGGCCCGTAGCGCCTGGGCGCTTTGGGGGCAGTGTGCGAAGTCTCTGCTCTCGGCCTGTTCGTGCTTGCCACGCGTCGGGCCAGACGGGGCGAAGACGTACGACCGAAACCAGGAAAGTAGTGATGGTCAAGCGCTTCAATGCACCGTGGGCGGGCCGGATCCCTCTGGAGCCCATGCCCGACCGAAGAGGGATGCGATCTCGTGAGGCGCCAGCGGGACACCGAATGTTGGGGTGGAACTCACCGGATAATAAGTCTGCGCGGGCGCGCCGACGAAAGTCGGCAGTGCAAGCAAACCGAGCATTTCCCCCGACACCAGGATCTCGGTCGGATCTTGGCGAAGCGCGGCCGGGGTTAACAATCCACCGGTCGCGCGCGACTGACGATCCATTCCGAGAGAGCCGATCTGATCAAAGTGGATTCTAGCGCTGGCTGGGTCGCGCAGCACATTGACCGCTGTGGCCGTCATCGTCTCGACCAACGCATCAAAGTGTGCGGCGTGGTGCGATGGCCCGCGGCGAATACGCTGTATCTCCGCGACCACGTGTGCCGCTATTGATTCCTGATCCAACGCGATTGCCAGCAATCCGAAGAGTGCATCAAAACTTTTGATCGGATGCTCGGCACGGGAGAACGTCGCCAGATACCTGTCGATCGTGTCTTCGCCAAATGCTATTGCGCACCGGGCGGCTACCGCGGATAACCACAGCGTTCGCTCACGCAGTAATGGAAAGGTCGGCGTCCAATTCAGCCACTCAAAACTATTGGCAAGCCCGCTCAGCCAAGGGTGCGCATCTCGTGGTGATGCAAGCAGAGTAAGATGTCCCATGGTATGGGCCAAGTTCCAATATTCAATCAGCCGGTTCTCGGCCGGGCCGCCGGGCTCATTCAGTCCGACGACTAGCGCCGGCCGTAACCTGTCCAACAAAACAACCGTGAGTGCGCAGAATCGATAGGCCACTCGTTCGATCGCGGGCGCCCATTTGGAGAGGATGCCTACTTGCTCGCGATTCGGAACTTGGTCCGCGTCGAACAGCGGTGTCAGCAGCTGAAGCGCCTGTGAAGTCGCCTTTGTCCGGTTGGTCGCCGTCATAAGATCGGTGCGAAGCGCGCCGTCTTGATTCGCTGCCTCGTCGAGGTTGACTTGAACGAGGCCTGGGACCGGCGCCCGCAGCACGGTGGCGGGCCGTCCAGTGTCTATTTTCAACCAGGCATCGGATTCCGGGAGTAAAACCATCAATGGATCCGATGCATGGACTCGCGCGAAGCTGCGTATGCGTGAGTGCAGCTGCACATCTTGCTCAACGGTGATGGCAAACGCCAGTCTAGCGAAGAGTTCGTTGGCGCCGACGATCATGGAGGAGCGCAATTCCAGATTGTCCGTTGCATCTGCCATCCTAAAAGCAGCTAATCCCACGGCATCTAACACACGCACCTCCTGGGTAGGATAGCGGCACTCCGCTCGGGCTCAGGACGATGCACGTGTCGAGGCGCACCTTGGCCCAGCTTAACTATGCGGGAAATCGATCGCCAAACATGGGCAATCCGCTTTGGGATTCGGCTTCGGTCACCTCGTCTTGTAAGACATCCCAATGCTCCGCCAGGAGCCCATTCTCCATCCGCACAATGTCGGCGGCAATCCAGCCGATGGCTAGACCTTTTGCGTTTGTACGACCAACGCCTGAGAAGCGTCCATGAAGAATCACATAGTTCCCCTCCGCTACAGTCAGCGCGTTTTCGTATCGCAACGAAGCAGGCAAGCTGCGGATAAGATCGAACAGTCCATCGCGCTCGGGCATGATGTGGGCGCTATGTTGGATGTAGTTTTCTGACCAGAAGCGAGCAGCGGCGTCGTAGTCGCGCTTGTTGAAGAGGGTATCGAACGCCGTCAGTACAAAAGCCTTGTTCTCATCTGGGGTTGTATTGGACATGGTGAGTCCCTCACTACTCCGCAGGGACTGCGGCCACCTGCTGCACCATCCGCAACAGATCGCCACTGCGGTACATGTCCATCACGATGTCGCTACCGCCCAAAAGCTCGCCCTCAATGTAAAGTTGCGGGATCGTCGGCCAATTCGAATAGGTCTTGAGTGTTTGGCGAAGCTCCGGATCCTCGAGGACATTGACAGACGTGAAGCGAGCCTCACACCTTTGAAGCGCATTCACTACCTGAGCAGAGAACCCGCACCGCGGAAAATCTGCAGACCCCTTCATAAAGAGCACGATGGAGCTCGACGCTAGATAGTTCTCTATCCGTTCAACGGCCTCCATGGTGTGTCCCGCGTCGTCCCTCGCGCGCAAATCCCCGGCAAATATTTCTTGCATGGTTTCCTCGCGTAGAAATCGAGTCAATATGTCCTGCATAACCGCCTCGTTTTGTCGAATGTTGGCCTGAAACCCTCGGCCCTTAAGTGAAGCATTGAATCGAGCGCCGAAGTTGCAGCAGGGGAATTTGAATTACGCGCTCACTGTCTTGATTTTCAAGCGCTGGTAGTGGAATCTCCAAAACCATCCCGTAGCGCTCGTCCTCGACCATCTGCCCCTCAATCGTCAAGGGTTCCGCGCAATATTCCCCGTCGCTCCTGTATTGAAGAAGGTAGGCGAGAATCGTGGGCGCCACGGTGGCGGCCTCTCGAGGACTGCGAACGGTGGCGGGCGTCATCCATGCTGTAGTCTTTGCCATAAGTTGGGTACCCGTATAAAAGTTCTACGATGCGCCGCACTAGGTGATGAGCCAACCGAGGCAGCAGGAATCCGTCGGAAGTTTTATTGTAGGGATAGCGTGCAGTCCGGGCTTGCCTGGAATTGCTGTCAATTTGCCAGGAGTGCGCGATTGGAGAACTGGGGTGCCTTTAACTGAGGCTCTCACCGCTCCACTGGAGTTCGTTCGGTCTCATCCCTCACCACAGTGTGAACCCGATTCACGCATGAGTTCATTTTACGCGGCGCTCCCGGGAAAGCCGCGCCGCAACACGATGATGGCGCGCTTGTTCCGTGCCGCTTGCCCTTTTGAGACACCCATAACATCGCTCTCGTGACAGGGGTCATCTATCAAAAAAATAGTATAAGGTTATGCCTTAAGGACAATGGCAACTGCCATTGACATAGTGCCTGGTTACTTCTAGAGTCAAAGGTGCTCGCCCGCGTCATTGACGGTTTATAGATTTGCGGTACCGACGGAGCGTGCGAGGCATGGCGCGCGACCGGATACGATTCGCTGGTCAGTCGCGCAGACCGCAACACTTGCGCCAACGACGGGAAAATGCGGTTATTGGCAGGCGATTGAATTGGGCGAACATATGGACGAATTGCAACTCTTGCGTGACGCAAAAATCGCCTTGAAGCGTGAGCACTCGCGCATCATTCACCTGTACGAGCAGGAAATCTACGACCGGTGCGGCTACGATTTGGCGTGCGAATTGGTCGCCCAGAAAAGCTTCCTACCGGAGCCAATCGTTCGGTCCACGCGCGCGAACGAGACGTGTAGTGCCAATACGGCATGGGCTCGGATCGCATCTCGGGAGCGGAGTCATGATTAAGCTAATCGGCGAGAAGTGGAAGAGCTTCAGGCAAACAGTCCACAACTGGCTCCTGACTATGGACGCTGACCCGCTCGAAGAGATGCACCGCCGGATCAGGCGCCTCGAAGCGGCCATCTCACAAATGGAAGCCGGCCGACGGTCCACTGAGGGAGGTCGCGCGACTCTGTGGGAATAGCCCCCTGAAAGTACGCAGCGGAAAGGGTCATGCGGATCACCATTGACATCAGGCCTCCCAACCGGGAGAAAGCCGACATCAGGGACGCCCAACCGGACAGTCAGGTTAGGTGTCTACATGTGTGCGAGGCCGTATCAGGCGCGACGCCGCCGGCGATTGCCGGTCTTATCGAGAACGCAGCGGCGTCCTTTGAGTTGGATCGCAATGCGTCACGCGAGTACCTATTTCGCGCAATCTCTTTGCTTCGCGCGCAAACCCGCCGAGATGCGGACGGGCCAGCGGTGAATGCGCGGGGTCGACTTGCAACGTGGCAAGTCCAGCGTGTGATTGACTATATTGAAGCTAACCTGGGGGCTAGGATCGAGGCGCGGGAATTGCCGCGTCTGGTCAATCTGAGCACGAGTCACTTTTCCAGGGCTTTCAAGATCAGCGTCGGAATACCGCCCCACGAGTACATAACGCAGAGACGAATTGACCGTGTGCTCGACATGTTGCGAATGACCAATGTGCCTCTCATGCAGATTGCAGTCGAATGTGGCTTGAGCGATCAGTCTCACTTGTGCAGGGTGTTTCGGCGCGTGGTCGGCCAGAGCCCCAGTGAATGGCGCCGTGCCAACACCGTAGATCCGCGGCAAGTCCTGCATCATCGTGAAGGATTGGCTCCGCGCGCGCCACATCGGCTGCGCGACGCGCCGGCTTCGGCGGAAGCCTGATACCTGGCGCGACAGGCACTAACGACCTTGAAGGTTTGCGCATACGATGACACCGCGAGGCAGGCTGCGGTGAGACCGACAAGGAAGCGAAATGTGCGCAAGCAGGGACATCGATTCCGCATTTACCCAACAATATTCCAATAAATTCATCTGGTTATGCGTATCAGCCGGACGCCGGTCGGTGTCGATTCGCAAGTAGCCGATCCGAGCGCGACTTGCTCGCGTAGCACTAAGGTCGAGGATTATAGAGTGCGCGCGGCACGTTTAGGCGCTCCATGACGATGGCGCGGGTACAATAACTTATGGGTGCGACGCCAAATGGATTTGACTTAGACTATGTACGACCGTAGTATATCGCTATGAGCCGAATTTCCAACAGAGAGAAAATATTGACCAATGGCCTGCAGGTCGTGCTCGAGCGAGGCTATGTCGGTGCCAGTGTACGTGACATTGTAGAGGCGGCTGGCGTGCCGCAGGGGTCTTTCACCAATCATTTTGCTTCCAAGGAGGCTTTTTCGCTCGAGGTTCTTGATCTCTATTTTGCAAATAGCCACATCGTGATCGGTGAAACATTACGCAATGATGCGCTTCCCCCCCTGGGGAGGTTACGGGCCTTTATTGATGCGAATATCACCACTATTCGGAAGCATGACGCCAAAAATGGCTGTCTCGTAGGCAATTTCGCCGCCGAAGCGTCCGATCATAGTGAGATCATTCGCCACCGCGTGTCGGCCATCTATACCGAAATACGGGAGGCGGTGGCATATTGCCTAAAGGCTGCCGTGAAAGCTCGCGAGCTTCCTAAGGGTCTCAAGATTAGCGAAGTAGCTGATTTTATAGTCACGGGACTACAAGGTGCCTGGCTGGTCTCCAAGGTTGAGCGCGATCTGGCTCACGCGGAAAATTTCAAGAAAGTCTTGTTCTCAACAGTTCTGGCCTGAAGTCACGACGGCTTCGGGGAACGGCGGCGCCACGCCGTCTCTCCGCTAATCTTCTCAATACGCACGTCCACATTATTTCTTGACAAGACACGTATGGACGTCCATAGTAATAACGAAGGATGCGGCGTGTCGCAAGGGCTATTGAAGCGAGATTTGACGCTACAAATCTGTCAGGAAAGTGCGCCCCGAACCTTCTAATAACGGCATTCGATAGTCGCGATACGCACGTAGAATTGTTGTTTGCCGGGTCAAGATGGACGAGCATCTTAAATATTTAACGAAGGAGAAATGCCTTGACCACCCACACACACCAAACGGCGCTCACGCAGTTTGTCGAAGCCAACGGCGTCCGTTTTGCCTATCGCCGCTTCGGAAAGACCGGCGGCGCACCGCTCGTTTTCAACCAGCATTTCACCGGCACCATGGACCATTGGGATCCAGCGGTGACCGACGGATTGGCACAAGAACGCGAGGTCATTCTGTTCAACAACGCGGGCGTCTCGAGCTCTTCCGGTGAAGTGCCGACCACCTTTCAGGGCATGGGTGCCAACGCCATTGCGTTTATCAGGGCATTAAAGTTGACAAAAGTCGACGTGCTCGGCTTCTCGATCGGCGGCTTTGTCGCGCAGGAAATCACGCTGCAGGCCCCGGAGCTGGTTCGCAGGCTTGTGTTGGTGGGCACTGGGCCGCGCGGCGGTCAAGGTATGGGAACGCTTACCCCGGAGGCACAGCAGATTTTTGGTGCGACCTATGATCCACCCGATCACCTCTGGCTCCGGGTGCACTTTACGCCATCTGCAGCGAGCCAAGCGGCGGGCCGTGAGTTTTTGAAGCGGCTTCGGCGTCGAGGCAAGGATCGTGATCCCGATGCAAACGAGACGGTCGCACCGGCGCAGCTCGAGGCCATCGGCAAATGGGGGGCGCCGCAGAAGTCGTTCGATTACTTGAACGCGATCAAACAACCGACTTTGGTCGTTAACGGCGGCAAGGATGTGATTGTCTACACTGTGAACTCGTTCATCTTGCAGCAAAACCTGCCGAACGCCCAACTCATCCTCTACCCAGACGCCAATCACGGGTCGCAGTACCAATATCCGGATCTCTTTGTACATCATGTTTCGCAGTTCTTGTCGGCATGAGACGCTTGGTTCAGCGTAATTATTAATGACGTTGGGCTTCTGCTGATATGAAGCTCTTTTCTCCGGTCCAACTCACTGTGGCATTTACGAGAGACGGTTGGCAGCCTGTCTCGCAGAGGCGCTAGTTGGCCTCACTCCGATAGCCCGAGCCCGTGCCGCGTTTGACAAATTGATTCACGGCAAAAGTAGCCACCTTTACCGTGAACCATGTGACGATGCCCTCTCCGATCTCGGTACGCGGTGTTAGGCACGATACGCGGCAGCAAACTTGCTGGCAAAGTCCTCAATCTTAGTCGGGTACAGTTTTGGCTTCACTTTCACGTAGTCCTCAAACAGAAGACCTGTCTCGAGCGTGGTAAACATTTCGACGTACTCATTGGCGGCGCCCTCGGCGAACCCAAAGCTTCGAAGCACTTGCTTAAAATCGGCTGCCGGGAATTTCACCCACTTTAAGTCCGGCTTGCCAATTGCCTTGCCGATCACCGAAGCGATCTCATCCGTACCGGATTCATCGCTCACGACGTACTTATACGAGTGACCCCTGAATTCCAGCTTGGTGAGAGCATCGGCCGCGGCCAGGGCGATATCGTCCGTGTCCACCACGGTAAAGGTGCCCGCGGGAATGGTAAACATGTTCCCCATGACGCCAGATTGTTTGATCAGGTCAATGGACAGAAGCAAATTGGCATAGAAATACCCCGCTCGCAAATGCAGGACGTTCACACCAACCAGCTTATTGAGCACCGCTTCGGCGCGGCCCAGACCACTGATCGCGCCCGCATCATTGAGTCGATGTGCACCGTAGCTACTTAGGAATACCGCGTTGCGCACACCGCTCGATTTGATCGCCGTGGAGAAACCTTCAGCAATTCCGGTACTGATTGTCTTCAGGTCCGACGCTTGCCAACTCGGCGGCAGCATCAGATAAACCCCATCAGCGCCTCGAAAGGTCTTTGTCAGGAAAGGAACATCCTCCAGATCGCCCACGGCCGCCTTGGCGCCCAATCTGACCAATTCAGCGAGATTCTCGGCTTTGCGGCCGATCACGGTTACCTCATGTCCTCTGGCTAGCAGGAGCCCCGTTAGAGGTTTCGACACATGACCGGCGGCGCCGGTAACAACAAATTTCATAACAATCTCCTATTGAGCAATTGAACTAACTTAACTATGACTATGTACGGACATATTATAACATGACGAGCGGGCGTTCCGACAGAGGTAACCGCGTCCTTCGTCGCTGGCGTGACGCGGTTTTATTGGGGGCGGAGCACTCAGGCGCTCTTCACTTCGGCCCCCAGATCCAAGAGCGACTGACGCGCATCACCGAATAGCATGGAGGTCTTTGGATCGACAAACAGGCCATTGTCGACGCCGGAGAAGCCTTTACCGCGACCGCGTTTCAGCACCAACACACTCTTGGCATCCACCACTTTCAGTATCGGCATGCCGTAAATGGGTGAGGCGCGGTCGGTTCGCGCTGCGGGATTCACGACATCGTTGGCTCCCACCACCACGGCAACATCGGTGTCCGCGAATCGCTCGTTGATCTCATCCATGTCAACGAGTTTGTCGTATGGCACACCCGCTTCCGCCAAGAGTACGTTCATGTGCCCCGGCATGCGTCCTGCCACGGGGTGAATGGCATAGCGGACCTCGCCGCCACGCTTTTGAATCGACTCGCCGAGCTCACGCATCTGATGTTGTGCTTGGGATACGGCCAATCCGTACCCGGGCACCATGATCACTCGCTCGGCATAGGCCAAGCGAAGAGCGGCGTTTTCGGCGGTCGTCTCGGACATCTCTCCCCCCGCTGCAACGTCGGAGGCCACGCTCGCTTCGGCGCCGAACGCACCAAAAAGCACGTTGGTGAATGAGCGGTTCATGGCCTTGCTCATGGCGAGAGAGAGTATCAGGCCGCTCAATCCGTCCAGTGCCCCGACGATGATGAGGATGTTGTTGTCAATTGCAAACCCTGTCGCCACGGCGGCGAGACCCGCATAGGAGTTTAGGAGAGAGACCACGACCGGCATATCGGCACCCCCAATGGGCAGTACGAACAACACGCCGACCAGGGCTGCGATCCCAATCATACTGACGAACACTCGCGCATCCATCGGGTACGCGATGAGCCATCCGAGGCACCCCAGGGCGGTGGCCACCAGTACCAGATTGACAATGTTTTGATAGGGAAAGGTGACTGGACGGCCAGGTAGAATTTCTTGCAGTTTCCCGAAGGCCATGGCACTTCCCGTCACCGTGAGACTACCCAAGAGCACTTCGAAGGACAGCGCCAACACATGCGACCGCGTCATGGCAGCCAGGGCAATGTCGTGCGAGTACTCGCCCACACCCACCAATGTCGCCGCGAGCGCGCCCAAGGCGTGACTCAAGGCGATCCGTTGAGGCATCGCCGTCATGGGCACCCACCTGCCGAGCGGATATCCTGCAACCGAGCCGACGACCGCGCCCACAGCAATCCATTCAAAGGTCACGATTCGTGCCTGGAGCAGCGTCGCAACAACCGCCACAGCCATGCCGAACGCCGCCAGCTGCATGCCGCGCCGCGCGCTGTCCGGACGTCCGAGAGCCCGAAGCGCCGTAATAAAGAGAAACGCCGCAATCAGATACGCGACTTGAATCACGGTCTCAGTCATGGTGCGATGCTCCCGTCGTATGGGCGGGGTTGGTGTCCGGCAATGGGGTGCGCTTGAACATGGCGAGCATGCGATCGGTAATCAAAAAGCCGCCGACGATGTTGGCCATGGCGCAAGCGACTGCAATGGTCCCGAGCACCGTGGCGAGCTGCCCTGCGGCGCTTCCGGCCAGCACCAGGGATGCGACGAGTGAGATCCCGGAGATCGCATTGGTGGCGGCCATGAGCGGTGTATGCAGCAGCGGCGGGATGCGGCTAATGGTCTGAAACCCCACAAAGCCGGCCAAGAGAAATACGAACAGCTGAATAGTCTGTGTTGCATTCATCAGAGAGTGTCCTTTAGGCGACGAGCGCGGGCGTAAGCGCCGGCAGTTGGTTTGCGAGCAGCGCGCCGGTAATGGGATCTCCACGGTCCAGATTCAATTGGCCATCGCTACGGATCAGATAATCAAGAAGGGCGCGGATATTGCCGCCAAAGAGCTGGCTTGCATTGGTTGCCACCGCACTCGGTAAGTTCGTCGGGCCGAGGATTCGAACACCGTGAACCGTGTTCAGCTCGTCGGGTCGCGTCAACGTACAGTTACCGCCGCTCTCCGCGGCAAGATCGACAATGACGCTACCGGGTTGCATGGCGGCTACGGTCTCCTCGTCGATCAGGATGGGCGCCGGTCGGCCCGGAATCTGGGCAGTGGCGACTATGAGACGCATCGATGCGATATGCGTTGCTAAGGTGCGGCGCAAACGAAGTTGCTCATCGGCCGATTGTTCGCCTGCATAACCGCCGGCAGCTTCTCCCGAAAGGCCCGATACTTCGGATGGGATGAACGTGGCGCCGAGGCTCTCCACCTGTTCTCGAGCCGCATGACGCACGTCAAAGCCGTGCGCGATGGCGCCTAAGCGCCGAGCGGTGGCGATGGCCTGAAGACCCGCAACGCCGGCCCCGAGCGCCATCATCCGCGCGGGCTTGATGGTGCCGGCCGCCGTGATGAACATAGGAAGCGACACATCGAGTTGACGCGCCCCTTCCAATACGGCGGCATATCCCGCAATGGAGGCCTGAGAGGATAGGACATCCATGCTTTGGGCGCGGGTGCTGCGCGGCAGCCGCTCGAGTCCGAGGTGCACGACCGATTTTTCCCGTAGTAACGATGCAAGGGCTTCATCTCGGCCCCCCAGCGATACGAGCAACGTCCCCGGACGAAAAAGAAGCGAACGGTGGGGAGGCCTGATTTTGACAATAAGCCGAGCCTGGGCCAGTACTTCCTCCATATTCGTAACGCGAGCGCCGGCAGTCATAAACTCCGCATCGGAAAAGCCGGCTTCGCTACCGGCCCCTCGTTCGACGAGAAAGGTCGCTCTTTTCACTAGCCGACCGATATCAGAGGGCGTTAGCGCGACGCGCCGCTCCCCGGGCAGTCGCTCGCGAAGCAAACCGATAGTGACTGGTTTTTCATCATTCGCTGGCACAATGCTTCTCCTACAATCGGGTGGCGCGCCGCTTGCGAACGCCTTCAAAAACGGCGCGGTTTAACAAGGCGGGGAATTTCAGGGACTGAACTCGTCTGGCGTCGATTGGCGGATCTCATCGACACGGTCCGGGTAGAAAGCGACATACCCCTTGATCTGCGCCATCGCTGCAAAAGGGGTCTCATAAGACCACACGGCGTTGCGGGAACGATCCCCACCTGCCGGGATGCTGTGGTACGAAGCCTCACCCTTGTAGGGGCAATACGTCGTGTGTTCGCTGCGCATGAGCGCGGCCATATCGACGTCCGCGCGAGGGAAATACTGAACAGGCGGGTAGGAGGCCTCGCGAAGCGTCAACGTAGCGCGGCTATCGGCGACCACTTGTCCTCCGACCGTGACAACGACGCGAGACGGGTTAGCCTCGATCGAAATGGGGTGGTCGGGGCCCGGAATCTTCATTGGCTTGTCAGCCATGATCTGTATGCTCCTGAATTGCGAATCGAGTCATGGGGTCCAACAAAACCGCGCTACATCAGGGATGCGCAACTCGGTTACCGCTTGGAAATCTCGTCGGTAGATGTATAATACGTTCGTACATAGTTCGATGTCAAGGAAACTTTCTTGAGACACAAATGCGAATTATTTGACGCCCCTTATGGAGAGCCGAAATCATGACAATCCGAGTCGTTCGAGATCAGCAGGCGCCGATGCGGCACGAGATCCTGATCGGCCCACACAGTATTGCCAGCGATCTCAGCGTCGAGGAAGGTGGCGGCGGATCGAAACCCAATCCTCATGATCTCTACGACGCAGCGCTGGGCGCGTGCACGGCATTGACTGTGCTTTGGTACGCGAAACGCAAGAATATTCCGGTAGAAGGCCTCGAGGTTGCCGTGGAGCGGGATGCGAGCCAGGAGCGCGCGGGGATCTATCGGCTGAGTGCGGCGCTGACGTTGACC
>Ga0179587_10000163_pt1 | contig 28556 bp, 24 predicted proteins | sample CZODoug2_1_08_16_FD_185932 | JGI IMG/M metagenome (GOLD analysis project Ga0179587, IMG submission 185932) | Vadose zone soil fungal communities from Angelo Coast Range Reserve, California, USA - CZODoug2_1_08_16fungal | ecosystem: Environmental > Terrestrial > Soil > Vadose zone | place: USA...
TCCATCAGGGCCCGCGAGCTCGTCTCGCACACACAGGCCGAATGTAAGGCTGCACTCTCTACCCGTGATCCAGAACCGAAAATATCGCTTGGCATGCAGGGGCGTCCATGTAAGTTCCCTCGAGGCTACTTACCCCTCCCGACGAATACTCGCACCGATCAACATCACGATGTCGATGCTGGCGGCGGGTGTTGGACGACAACCGGATTTTTGGGCGACGGGTGGGGATGAGGCCGCACGACCGCGGATAGCCATTCGAAACTCATGCTCCCGCACCGTGAAGTTGAGCGGTCCACCGTGAAAGGACTCCCCCAGTCCATGCGCACCACCGTTCAAATTCACGGTGCCGAAGCACCAGCGTCTACTGCATCACCGAGGTTTCCTCGGCAATCATTTCCTCCAGGCGCTGCAAGTCCGGAATCAACGGTGTCTCGTTGACCATGCGCACTTGGCAGATGACGGGCGACCGCTCGGGAAAACTGCGTGAGGCATCCGCACGCACCACATCGGCATTGACGCGTACCAGCTGCGGAAATCCCTGCGTGAGCATGCCGAAATAACCGGCCTTCACGTGGCCGCCGGCCGCATGAAAAATCACGATTCGGGTCCGGGTGGAGACGCTTGGCAGCGGCAGTCCCATCGCGCCCTCGAATGAAACCACCGGCACATTGCGCCCCGTCCAGCCGACAATGCCCGCGTACCACGGGGGCGCATTGGTCATTTCAGCCGGTGCTTGATATCCGATCACCTCGGCGACGCAGGCGCGCGGCACAATTAGCCGCTCCCCCGCCAGGGGCACCAGCAAGCTGTACAGCTCGTCGCGCAATTCGGACATAGGACCTGCCCCCTACCGAGCGACGGCGCTGCGACGATTGACCAGCGGCTCGATGGCGTCAAGCAGCTGGCTCTCTTGGTACGGCTTGCCCAGATAATCATCCACACCGAGCTCGATGGCTCTCGCGCGGTGTTTCTCGCTGACCCGTGAGGTGATCATCACGATCGGAATGTGCTTCAGACGCGGGTCATTGCGCACGTGGGCGGCCACTTCGTAGCCGTCCATGCGCGGCATTTCGATATCCAGCAATATGATATCCGGCAGATTCTCCTGCAGCAGGGAGACCGCATCAACGCCGTCCTTGGCGGTCAGCACGCGCATGCCATTGCGCTCGAGCAGGCGCTGCGTCACGCGCCGCACCGTGATCGAGTCGTCCACCACCAGCGCGAACGTGCGCCGGTCACGTTGGTCGAGGACCGCTGTTTCAGAGGGGCGCGCGCGCCATTCCGAGCGCACCAACGAGCCCATGTCCAGAATCAGGACGATGCGTCCGTCGCCCAGGATCGTGGCTCCCGCGATACCGCGGATCGCGGATATCTGTGGCCCCAGGGATTTCACCACGATTTCCCGGCTGCCGACCAATTCATCGGTAACCAGCGCCGTGGAGTGTTCGCCCGCCCGAATCAGCACCACCGACATCGATACGTCCAAATCCGGCAGACGGGTGGCGCCCAGTCCTACGAACGAGCCGAGATGCTGAAAACGGTACTTCTGGCCGCCGTATTCGAACAGCGCCGCGTCCTTCCCCAAATGCCGCGCCACAATATTTCTCGGCAGCCGCACGACGCCTTCCACGGTCGCGAGCGGCAAGGCATAAGTCTCCTCGGCGACGCGCACGATCAGCGCCTGACTGATCGCCAGCGTGAAAGGCAGGCGAATGGTGAATCGCGATCCCTTGCCGTAGGTCGAATCAATGAACAAGCCGCCGCCGAGTTTTTTGACTTCGGTCGCGACCACGTCCATGCCGACGCCGCGGCCGGCAGCTTGCGTGACGTGACCTGCCGTGCTGAAGCCCGGCTCCAATATGAGCTGCACCGCCTCTTCGTCGGTGAGCTTCGCGTGGGCATCGATCAGGCCGAGCGCAACGGCTTTCTCGCGGATCAATTTGACGTTGATGCCGGCGCCGTCGTCCGCAACCACGATGACGATCTCCGCGCCGTCGCGTTCCAAGCTGATCGAAATTCGGCCCACATCCGGCTTGCCGAGCAGAGCTCGCCGATCCGGCGCTTCAATGCCGTGCACGACGGAGTTGCGCAGCATGTGCTCGAGCGGCGCAACCATCCGCTCCAGCATCTGGCGATCGAGTTCCGCGGCGGCGCCCTGCACGGCGAGTTCCGCGCGTTTGCCGGTATCGTTGGCCGCCTGACGAACCAGCCGCGTCAGGCGCTGCACGTGGCGCTGGAAGGGAACCATGCGCGTGCGCATGAGGCTGTTCTGCAATTCGGTAATGACTCGCGCCTGCTGCGTCAAGAGACTTTGCGCCTCGCGCGTCAAGGTCTCGAGCAGGCCCTGAATGCTGGCAACGTCGCCCGACGTCTCAGCCAGCGCGCGCGAGAACTGCTGCAAGGCGGAGTAACGGTCCAATTCCAGAGGATCGAAGTCGTCGCGCCGCGGCTCGAGGTCGTGGTGTCGATGCAGTACTTGCGCCTCGGTCTCCATTTCCAGACCGCGCAATTGCTCTTTCAAGCGCGTGACCGTGCGCGCCAGCTCCGCCAGATTGAAATCGATCGAGTTGACCTGTTGATCGAGGCGGGCGCGGAAAATGCTGACCTCGCCGGCATTGTTGAGCATGGTATCGAGCAGGTCCGCATCCACGCGCGCCATTTCCACCCGCTCCACCGGCGCCGCCTCGCGGCCCGGCAATATCGGCGCACTGCTCAGCTCCAGAGCCGAAGCATCTTCGTTCGCTGCCGTGGACTCCCGCGAGCCTTCCGGCGAGGACGCGGCGGGGCTCAGCGGCGCAGCCGCTGCACGGGCCGCGGGTGGAGGCGCAGGTGCGGCGCGTGCGGATACGGGTGCCGCGGGCGTAGCTGCCGCTTGAATGGCACCCGGCTGTCCGGCCAGGCCGCGAATCTGTGCGATCAAGTCGCGCGCCTTGCTTGGCAGCGTTCCGGTACTCACCAAATCGCGCATGCGCGAGAGCTCATCGAGGCTGGCTTGCATGACTGCGTGCGCGTGGTCATTGCCCGCGACCGCGCCGCCATCGATCTGCAGCACCAGGGTTTCGAGTTCATGACTCAGATCGCCCATGGCGGTGATGCCGGCCATGCGTGCCCCGCCTTTCAGGGTGTGCAGCTGCCGTTGCAGCTCGGCGACCGGCTGTTTGTCCTGGCGATCTTTGTTCCAAACACTCAGCGAGGCTTGCGCGGACTCGAGCAGCTCGGTCGCCTCTTCGCTGTAGATATTGGCGATCTCGTGATCGAATTCTTCCCCGGGCGCCGGTCCTTGCGCCGCTCCTTGCGCCGGGCTCTTCGCTTCTGCCATCGGCGGAGCCGCAATGAGCGCGGGCACCATCGCCGAGGCGCTGGTATCACTGGCCGCGCGGGCGAGCATGGCGTCGACTTCGGACTCCAGATCGCGCAGCCGGCTCAGCAGGGCCGGCTGATCGGAGAAAAATCCGGTCGTCTCGTTGAGGTGCGATAGCACGTTTTCGATGGCGCGCACCGAGTGCTCGAGGGTCGCCAAGCCTGAATCTGACAACCCGTGGCCGCTGTCGAACACCTTGCGCATGACATGATTCAGCGGCTCGGTAATCCGAATGCCGTGGCGCGCTTCCGCCATCTTCGAGCTGCCGCTCAACGTGTGAATTGCGCGGTATACCGTCTCGGGCAACTCGTGCGGCGCCGGCTGATCAGAGCGTTTGCGCAGGTATTCGCGGATATCGGCGAGGTGACTCGAGGTTTCCTTGCTGTAGATTTCATGCAATGCCGGATCCATCGCCGGCTTCTGTGCGGCGAGCGTCATCCCTCCCCAACTCGTCGTCGCACTGTTTGCATCGGATCCGGCCCGGTCCTCGGGCGCGACGTTGGCTTTTGCCTGTTCCGGATCGCGGCCATCGGCGAATGCGAAAGCGCGGCTCATCAACGCCTCAATGGGCGCGGAGCTGTGACGGCCCGTCTCCAGCTGCTCGACCAATTGGGGCAGCGCGGCCACCGAGCTGCGCAGCAGTCCCATCATTCCCGGCGTGCGCGACAGGGTTTTGTCGATGATTCGATTCAGCAAATTCTCAATCGACCACGCGAACTCCGCAATCGAACGGGCGCCGACCATGCGTCCGCTGCCCTTCAACGTATGAAAGCTGCGGCGCATCGAGGACAAGGATTCGAAGTCCATGGGATTTTGATCCCACAGCGGAAACGTTTTTCGCACCGAGGCGATCTCTTCCTTGGCTTCCTCGATGAATAGTTCGACGAATTGCGGGTCAACCGCCTCCGGCTCAGGCACCACGATCAGCGGATTCGTAGCCGCGTGAGCGCGCTTGGTGCGCTCCATGGCAATCGTTTCGGCCGGATCCAGCTTCATGGTCTTCGCCGCTTCGCTGCTGGTGAGACTCAAGTCCGGCAGACGCGACAGCGCTTCATCGTCCGCCAGTGTCTTGAGACACATCTCCGCATTGTCCAACATGTACCAGGGATCGGTCCGCCCGTTCTGCACGGTCTCCATGTAGTACTCGATGCTGACGATCGCATCTGCCACTCGTTCGAGACGGACGGGGTCAGGCGGCGAGGCGCCCGGCTCGATGAGCTTGCGCACCTGTGCGCCGACGGCATCCATCAGTTCCACCGCGCGGCCCTTGCCCAGCATCAGCAGGCCTGCGGTAATGCCGCGCAATAGCTGCGGTACGTTGTCCAGGCCTTGCGGGGAAAATTCGTTGGGCTTCTGCACGGCGGTCGAAACCGCCTCTTTGATGCGCGCCAGATTGACGATGCATTCGCGCAGTACCGCCTCGCTGACCTGCCTGAATTCGTGGTCCAGATCCTGCGGAAAATCGGCGGCGACGTCGGCGGACGGTGCCGGCAAGATCAGCCGCACCAGTTGCTCATCGAGACTGTCCTCGACCGACAGCAAAACGCCGGCGACCTGCACCAAGGACTCTTCGGTCGGCGGCTTGCCGTCCGCGACGATTTGCGACAGCGCCAGAATTTCATCTTGTACGCGCTGGCGAAGCTCTCCCAAGCCCAACACGCCCAAGGTGTCGCTGATTTTTTTCAACAACTCGAGCTGCGGCTGCAGTTCGGCGCTTTGGCCGCCGCCGCGACGCACGAAGATGTCCAGCACGTCCTTCACTTTCGAGAGGTCTTCCTTGATGGCGGCCGCTACGGTGCGCATCAATTTGACGCTGGGCGCCGACAGGCTCTCCCGCTCGTGCTCGATCGCGTCATCGACCGGGAGAAGCTCGGCAAGCTTGAATGAAGCGCGCACGGCCCCGATCCGGCCGCCGCTGGTCGTCGCGCGGGCGACGTAGTAGAGCAGATTGTTCAACAGGTCGATCGGCGGGTCTTCGCAATAGCGGCCTTCGCCGAGTTCGTACAGGGCTTTGATTTGCCGATCCGCCTGGCCGAGCAGACGCTTCAAGGTCGCGCTGCCTTCGAGCCCGTTGGCTCGGACGGCTTCGAGGATGGCGCCCACGACCCACCACAATTGGAACACGGGTTGCGTGGTCGCGACCTGCTCCAATTTTTCAGTCACTTTCGCCAAAATTTCCAGATTCTGCACGGTCCGTTCGCCGCGGATGTATCCCAGCAGGCCTATCTGGAATCGAGGCCGCAGCCGGCGCGCCCACTGCGCCACCGAAATCGATTGCTCGCCCTGGGTCAGCTGCGGTTTGGCGTTTTGATCGGACTTGAGGTTGAGCAGCAATAGCGTGCCTTCGGACAGCAGGGGGCTGCCGCGCACGGATCGCAAATCGTTGAGCAACGGCAGCAACACCAGCGCCAGATCCCGGCCGCCCGACAAGACGCGTTCAAGGTAGGTCGGCAGTTGCACCATGGCGCGCATCAGGGCATCCAGGCCGTCGACCTGCCGCTTCTGGTCGTTGCCGGAACTCAGCAGGTAGCGCGTGACGTGTTCCATCTCCTCGGCAAGCAATGCCGCGCCGTAGACCTCGACCAAGCGCAGCACGCCATGGGCCGAGTGCAATTGGTCGGCGCATTTCTCGAGCAGCACGCGCTGATCGGGCCGTTCCGCGTAGCCCTCGAGCGAGGCACGCGCATCGTTCAATGTCGCCGCGAGTTCCTTGGCGACGATGTGCAGGGTTTGGGAGCTGATATCAGTCATGCCGGAACCGTTGGGAGCCTAAGCTCCGAAGCCGCTCGCCTTGCGCATTTTTGCGGGACTGGCTGGCTTGGCGGGATCGGCTGGCTTTGCGGGACTGGCCGGCGGTGCAGGTTCGCTCAATGCCGGCAACTTGCCCGATGTCGCGCCGGTGCCGAAGTCGGGCAACCGGAAGCCTGCGACGGACTTGCGCAGCTGCGCCGACAGCGCCGCGAGTTTAGCGATCGAGGTGGAAGTCGCCGTCGAACCTTCCGCCGTCTGCGATGAAATCTCGCGCACGACTTGCATGTTTTTTGAAATATTGCCGGAAACCGCGGCTTGCTGCCGCGCGCTCGCGGAAATATTCTGCACCAAGCTCGCGATCTGATTGGAGACCTGCTCGATCTCCTCGAGCGCGGCGCCGGCGTTCTCGGCCAGCAGCGCGCCGCCAACGACGTCCGTGGTGCTGCGCTCCATCGACACGACGGCCTCGTTGGTATCCGTTTGGATGGTGCGCACCAGAACTTCGATTTGCTTGGTCGCGTTGGCCGCGCGCTCCGCCAATCTCTGCACCTCATCGGCGACGACGGCAAAACCGCGCCCCGCCTCACCGGCCATCGACGCCTGGATCGAGGCGTTCAGCGCCAGAATATTGGTCTGCTCGGCGATATCGTTGATCAGTTCGACGATGTTGCCGATCTCCTGGGAACTCTCGCCGAGGCGCTTGATGCGTTTGCTGGTCTCTTGAATCGTCTCGCGTATCGCGTTCATGCCGTCGATGGTGCGCCGTACCGCATCGCCGCCCTTGTGCGCCACATCGACCGAGTGCCTGGCGACGTCGGAGCAACGCTCGGAATTCCCGGACACCTCCTCGATTGAGGCCGCCATGTCGGCCATGGATTCGCTGGCCGAGGAAATCTGCCGCGACTGCGCACTGCTTGCTTTCGCCATGTGCGCCGCAACCCCTTGAGTCTGCTTGGCGGCGCCGTCCAACTGAATGGCGCTATTGTTGATGGTCGTGACCAGTTCGCGCAGCGCCTCGATGGCATAGTTGATCGAATCGGCAATCGCACCCGTGATGTCTTCAGTGACCGTCGCCTGTACCGTCAGATCGCCGTCCGCAAGGCTCGACAACTCATCCAACAGGCGCATGATGGCTTCTTGGTTGCGCTCATTTTCGCGCACTCGCAGTTCGTTGCTGCGGCGCATGTTGGCGGTCTTTGAATAGGCCCAGGCAAGCGCGCCCAGCAACATCACCGCCAGCACCAGCAATGCGACTACCCAACTCTTGTAGCTGCCGCCGCTGTCCGCGCGCGGCGCGCCGCTTCCCAATTCAGTCGTGAGCGCGGTCGCCAGCGAAGGCAATGTGCGGGCCGCGGTTTGGGCTTTCGCCAGCGCATCGGCAGCGCTGATCGCCTTGCGCACGCTGCTGGTGTATTGCTGGTTGCGCTGCACCACCGTTTTCAATCGTTGTTCGGGATCCGCGCCGGTCACCTTCTGGATGGCGATGCCGGACTCTTCCCCGGATAAGCCGCGGATCACTTGATTGAGGAATTCCAGGCTATCCGCCAGGCGCTGCGCGCTCGGTCCGGCATCGCTGACGCCGGACCCCAAACCATTCAAATCCTGCTGAATGCGCTGCACGGTGAGCTCGAAGCGCTCCAGATACCGGCTCATGCCTTCGAGCTTTTGCACACCGACCGAACTGCCCAGATCGCCGAGCTCGGACAATAATTTGGGCGCCAGCTCGCGAACCTCCTGATTGGCCGCCGTGATCGCTTCGACGGCCGGACGAGCCTCCGCGACAGTCGTCACGCCGGCGCTCAGCTTGCTCCAGGTTGCATCTGCGGTTCCGGGAATGGCGGCGCGCAGATTTTTGAGCCGCGCGGCGCTCTTGGCGAGGGCATCGAAGGCGCTGGCCTCGCCTCGCAAGGCGTTTTGCGCCTCGAAGGGCATGCGCTGCACCACCAGCGATAATTGCTCGCCGGGTGCCGCGACCGGAGCGGAGCTGCGCGTCAGCGCCGTCAGGGCGGCCGCGATCACGAGACACAGCACCACCAGCCCTGCCAAAATCGGCAGAAGATTGCTACTGGGTGGTGTTTCGGTTCGCCTTGTCGTCATCTTCTGTTCCAAGAGCCCTAACTTGCGGCTTGCAAGAAGCTCTGGCTCTCAACCAAGCTCTTCAAACTCAAGACCGGCCAGACCTCGCCCCCGCGGCGAAACGCACCGGCCAGGTAGCTATCGCAGCGGATCACCGTCGGCGGAGCTTCCGCGTTGAATTCCGATTCTGCAAAACGCCGAAAACCCAAGACCTCATCGACCATCAATCCGGCCGGGATATCCCGGTGATTGACCACCACAATTCGGGTGTTGCGCCCCGATGCCGTCGCGCCGCTGCCCAGGAACTGCCGCAAGTCCAGCATGGGCATCAGCGCACCGCGCACGTTTGCCAACCCCTTTACCCAGCTCTTGGCGCCGGGAATGCGGGTGACGACGGCGGGATAGCCCAGGACCTCGCGGGTCTCCTCGCGGGCAACCAGGAAAGTCTCGCCGCCCATGCGAAAAGCAACTCCCACCCACTCTTGCCCCGCCTCCGCCTCTGCAACACTGTTCGCAGCCACCGTGCGGCTGCGCTTCTCCAGTTCCTTGAGCAATTCGAATGGTCGGTCGCGCAAGCCGCGCAGGCTGGTGTCGGACCCGCTAGTCGTACTCGTCATGTGGCCAGTGCGGCCTGCGCCTTCTCGACCAGGGCCTGCGCAGACACCGGCTTGACCAAGTAGTCCACGGCGCCTTGCCGTAATCCCCAGACGCGATCCGTCTCCTGACCCTTGGTGGTCACCATGATAATGGGGATCAGACTGGTCTCGGGGTCGTTGATGAGCATCCGCGTGGCTTGGTAGCCGTTGACGCCCGGCATCACGATATCCATGAAGATCAGATCCGGCTTCATTTCCCGCGCCTTGCGCACTCCCTCGGCGCCATTCTCGGCCGCGGCAGTCTTGAAACCGTGCTTCTCCAGCGCCTTTTGCATGACGAATACCTCGGTGGGTGAATCGTCAACAATTAGAATCAATGGCATCGCGTATTCTCCGTCATTTCCCGACGTGAGCTTCGATCGCTCCCAACAATTCGTCTTTGGTAAACGGCTTGGTCAAGTAATGTTCCGATCCTACGATGCGGCCGCGGGCCCGATCGAACAAACCATCCTTGCTGGACAGCATGATCACCGGAATTTGCTTGAAGACCTTGTTGTGCTTGATCAGCGAACAGGTCTGGTATCCGTCGAGACGAGGCATCATGATGTCCACGAACACGATGTCCGGCTGATGATCGGCGATCTTGGACAGGGCGTCGAAACCATCGACTGCCGTGAACACTTCGCAGCCCTCTTTGGCGAGAAGTGTTTCAGCGGTCCGGCGAATGGTCTTGCTGTCGTCGATCACGAGAACCTTGAGGCCCGTGAGTTTAGGCTTGCCGCTGGTGATCATGCTCTCCCATGAGTTGCGTAGGTGCTGGAATCTTGTGGCTTTTTAACATATCCAGGCCGCGCAAGCCACGGTACGGGGTCGACATTTCGAGGCATGCGGGCCCAAACAACGGTGGTCTGGTTCACAGTTTTCCCAAGAGAGCTGGCGGCACCGCTTGCGCTAGACTGAACGCATGAGCAAGTCGTCTCGAGTGCGTCTCGTCGTGGTCATGGACCCCATCGGAGCGATCAAGCCGGCGAAGGACAGCACCCTGCGCATACTGCTCGCGGCACAGGCGCGAGGTTGGGAGCTCTTTTACGCCGAGCTGAAAGATCTGTGGCTGCGTGATGGGATCGCCTGGGGCCGGCTCGCGCCCCTAAAGGTCATGGACGATTCCACGCGCTGGTTCTCGTTGGGCCGGTCCGCGAGCAGCAAACTGGGCGATTTCGACGTGATTTTGATGCGCAAGGATCCGCCCTTCGACACCGAGTACATCTACAGCACCTATATCCTCGATCGCGCGCAGCTGCAGGGCGCGCTGGTCTGCAACCGGCCTCAAGGGCTGCGGGACATGAACGAAAAGGTTTACACCGCCTGGTTTCCCGAATGCTGCGCCCCAACGCTCATCACGCGCGACATGCACGACATGGGCGAATTCTTGAGCGAGCACGGCAAAGCGGTCTGCAAGCCTCTCGACGGCATGGGGGGTAAATCCATATTCGTTCTCGAGCAGGGCGACAAGAACCGCAATGTCGTGTTCGAAACCTTGACCGACTACGGCACCCGCTACGCGATCGTGCAGCGATACCTGCCGGAAATCGTCACGGCGGGCGACTGCCGGATCATTTTGGTCGATGGAGAGCCGGTTCCCTTCGCCCTGATGCGCATCCCCAATCCCGAGGACAACCGCGGCAACCTCGCGGCTGGCGCCCGCGCGGAGAGCCGAGCGCTCAACGATCGCGATCGATGGCTGTGCGCGCAGATTGGACCCAAACTGCGCGCCGCCGGGATGATCTTCGTCGGGTTGGATGTGATAGGCGACTACGTCACGGAAATCAACGTCACCAGCCCGACCGGCATTCGCGAACTCAACACGAAGCACGCCATCGACATTGGTGCCATGCTGGTGGACGCGATCGACAAGACACTGGACGCCGCGTGACTTCCGAGACGCTACAAACGGGCAACGCGCTGCAAGGCGGCGACGTGCTTCGCACCGGGCTGCCGCCCGCCAACGATCGCATGCTGACCACGTGCTTTCTCGCGGCGCTGTTGCATGGAATCATCATTCTGGGCGTGAGCTTCAGCTCGACCAGCAGCAGCTCGGAGGACCAGGGAGCGCCGGGGCTCGAGGTCGTGCTGGTGAACGATCGCGCACCCAGCGTCGCCAACAACCCCAATGCCCACTATCTGTCGCAACGCAGCCAGTCGGGTTCGGGCAATACGCTGAAGCGCGAGCGCAGCCGGATTCCCAAGTCATCGTTGATGCCCGTCGATCGACTGGGTGTTCCCAGCGGTGAGGGACTGGATGCACAGCAGTCCGCTGCGGAGACGGGTGCGGAGGAACTGGTCGCGACGCATAGTCCTTCGCAGAAGATTTTCTACTTCGCTTCAGCCGCCGCGGTCAAGGAATCCTCGGAGCTGCCGCTGCTGCTCGAGAAGCGGCCGGATCTTGCCATGACGCCGAACGATGACGGCATTGAGCTGCGCATGCGCGGCGAATCGAAACACGAACTCTGGATCGCGGCCGACACGCGCGAATCCGAGGTCGCGGTGTATCTGGATAGCTGGCGCCGCAAGATCGAGCGCGTCGGCACCATGAATTTTCCCGATGTTGCGCGGCGTGAGAAGCTTTCCGGCACCCCGGTCATCGAGGTGACCATCGGCGCCGACGGCAAGCTGCTGCAAACCATCGTCCGGCGCAGCAGCGGGCACGTCGAAATCGACGAGGCCGCCATGAGAATCTTGAAGCTGGCAGCGCCGTTTGATCCATTCCCGAGCGATTTGTCCTCGAAACATGACCAGATACGCATTGCATACGAGTGGCAATTCTTAGGCGGAGCCGCGCAGGGCGGGGCCGTGTTCTATTCAGAGCCGAACAAGCCCTGACGATACAAACTAAATACATGAGCGATTCAGGCTACTTGACCAACCAATTGCTGATTGCAATGCCGTACATGGGTGACCCAAATTTTGCGCAGACCGTGGCCCTGATATGCGATCACAGTTCCCGCGGCGCCTTGGCGCTGATCCTCAACAAGCCGCTGCCGATGCGCATGGGCGAAATCTTCGAACAGCTGGAAATCGAGCTGGGAAAAGGCCCCCTGCGGGAACGCCAGGTGCTGCGCGGCGGCCCGATGCAAACCGATCGCGGCTTCGTCGTGCATCGCGCCTTCGGTGAATGGGACTCGACGCTCAAAGTTTCCGATAAGCTCCATGTGACCACGTCGCGAGATATTCTGGCCGCCATGGCGCGTGGTCAGGGTCCTCAGGAGGCCGTGATCGCTTTGGGTTATGCCGGCTGGGATGGCGGCCAGTTGGAAGAGGAGATTCGCGCCAACGCGTGGCTCAGCGCGCCGGTGGACTTGGGATTGATCTTCGAGCTGCCGTTCGAGTCGCGCTGGCAGGCGGCCGGCCGTCTTCTCGGCGTGGAACTGTCGCGAATCAGTCCCATCGGCGGAAATGCCTGAGTCATCCCGGCCGAAGATCGTTCTGGCTTTCGATTTTGGCCGGCGCAGAATCGGTGTCGCCTGCGGCGACACCGTCAGCCGCAGCGCCTCGGTCCTGGAGGCCGTGCCCGCGGACGCCGCCGGACCTCGCTGGCCGGTGATCGCCGCGTTGATGCGCGAATGGCAGCCGGATATGGCGGTGGTCGGCCTGCCGTATAATGTCGACGGTTCCGATAGCGACATGACATTGGCCGCTCGTGGTTTCGCGGCTGAACTGACACGCCGCTACGCGCTGGATGTGGCGCTGGTCGACGAACGTTACTCGTCGCTCGAAGCCGAGGCTCGGCTGAAGTCAGCACGGCAGTCCGGGCTGCGGCGGCGGCGCGTAGCCAAGGCCGATGTCGATGCGGCGGCGGCCTGTGTGATCTTGGAACGTTGGTTCAGCGAAAAAACATGAGGCGCAGATGCGATCACAACAAGACAGCGCGGGGGGCTTGCGCCACCTCATCACGCTCGACGGCTTAACGCGCGACGCGTTGACGGCGATCCTTGATCGAGCGGAACGTTACCGCCGCCTTCCCGGGCAGCCCGCCTACGAGGGCCGCGAACTCGCCGGCGTAACCCTGGCGAACTTGTTCTTCGAACCCAGTACGCGCACGCGCGCATCGTTCGATCTTGCCAGCCGGCGCTTGGGGGCGCATGTACTGAACCTGGACCTGCACTCCAGTTCGCGCGCCAAGGGCGAGAGCATGCTGGACACGATCTACACGCTGGAGGCGATGAACACCGATGTGTTCGTCATTCGCGATTCTGAAGCGGGCATGCCGGAATTCTTGATCGATCATGTGGCGCCGCATGTATCGGTCATCAGCGCGGGTGAAGCGCATCTGTCGCATCCGACGCAAGGGCTGCTCGATGCGCTGACCATCCGTACCCACAAGCGGCGCTTCACCGGTCTCAAGGTCGCGATGGTGGGCGACATCAAACACTCGCGGGTGGCGCGATCGGCGGCCACGGCGCTCGGCATCTTGGGCACGACGGACCTGCGCTTGGTGGCGCCCCAGGCATTGCTGCCGGAAGAGGCCGAGTTTCGCGGTGCGCAGCGCTTCACGCGCATCGAGGACGGCATCGCCGGCGCGGACGTGGTGATGATGCTGCGGATTCAAAAGGAACGCATGGCGCAAGCCGCTGCGCTGGATGACGCCGCGTATTTTCGCGATTTCGGGCTGACGCCGCAGCGCTTGAAATTGGCAACGCCCAGCGTGCTGGTCATGCATCCCGGACCCATGAACCGCGGTGTTGAAATAGCATCCGAAGTGGCCGACGGCCCGCGTTCAGTCATTCGCGAACAAGTGAACAACGGCGTCGCGGTGCGAATGGCGGTGCTGGCCGCGATTGCCGCCACACTGACGCGGCATCGCCGGCCGCTGTAAGCCCAATGCGAGCGCCCTTTGCGATGTCAGAGCAACCGAACCTCGGCGATGCCTGCCTGCTCCAGCGTGCGAGCGGCGGCGAGGCACAGGCCCTCGCGCCAGGGCGCACCGATGAGCTGCACACCCACGGGCAAGGCACGCTCAGCGGGTGACTCGCCTTCGCCGGGCCAGACGGGGACGGTGCACACCGGCAGGCCGATGCATGAAATAGGCTGGGTGAGCACGCCGAGTCCCGCCTTGGTGGGGATGCTGCGACCGTTGATCAGCAGTGTTTCCTGGCCCACTCGTGGCGCGACCGCCGGAGCTGCCGCGGCAATCAAAAGATCGAAGCGCTCAAACAACGCCATCGCCTGCGCGTAGGCGTGCTGCCGCGCTCGCTGTGCCTGGATCACCCAGGATGCTGGAATCAATCCGCCCGCAACCAAGCGCGCCCGCGATGAAGGTCCGAAATCCTCGTACTGCTCGATCAAGCGCGGCCGATGCAGCGCGCCGCCCTCCGCGCCCGTAATGATGTAGGCGGCCGCGCGCGCGACCTCCGCGCTCTCGAGGAGCGCCCACTCGGTTGCGCCGAGCGCCGCCGCCGCCAATTGCACGGAACGCCGTGCGGCCGGACCCGCCCACTCATGAAACCAGCCGCCCAAAATGCCGATGCGAATTCCCCGCGGCAGCGAAAGCGACCCGCCGGCCGGCTCGACCGGCCGCTGCGCGCAGGCGGGGTCATCGGGATCCGGTCCCTGCATGGCATCGTACGCCAGGCCTAAGCCGAGGACGCTGTTTGCAATCGGCCCCACGTGATCGAGGCTGTTCACGAAGGGATACGTGCCGCTGCGCGACAATCGTCCATAGGTGGGCTTCAAGCCAAAGACACCGCACAGCGATGCCGGCACGCGAATCGAGCCGCTCGTGTCGGACCCCAGCGTGATCGGCAATATTCCGGCACCGACCGCCGCCGCCGAGCCTCCCGACGAACCGCCGGCGCCGCGCGTGCGATCGTGCGGGTTGCGCGTGGTGCCGTAGTGATGATTTTCAGTGAGGAAGCCGTAAGCCAGTTCTTCCATGTTGAGCGCGCCCACCAGGATCGCGCCCGCGCGGCTCATTCGCGCCACGATGGTGGCATCGGCCGCGGCCGCAGCATTGCCGGCGTTTATCTTCGCGCCGGCGAGCGTCACCATGCCTTCGACATCGAACAGGTTCTTCACGGCATAGGGGACGCCGGCCAGCGGTGGGAGCGGCTTCCCTTGCGCCTGCAGAGCATCGATCGCCGCGGCCTCGCGCTCCGCGCGCTCAAACGTGGTGGCGGTGAAGCAGTTCAAATCGGGGTTGCGCGCGTGGATCAGGACTTTGGCTTCCGCCAACACCGCCGCGGCGCTGCGCGTGCCCTTGGCAATCTGCTGCACGATGTCGCCAGCCGATCCGATCACGGGCGAAACACCGGCGCCGGTTCCGATGCAAACGGCAGCGGCCAGTCGAAGACCGTCCGCGCGATAGCTTCGAGGCGCGCGAATTGCGCGGCGATCTCCGCGATTTCGGCATCTTCAAATGTGTATCCCTGCAGCGCTAATGCCGCCCGCACGTACGGCTCGAGCGGGTTGTCACTGACTTGGGTCACGGCTCCATGATTGCATATTCGCCGCTCGTCCTGCGTTAAGTCCCGCTTGACCCAGGTTCGTTGCGATCGTTGGACGCATCGCCCACGCTGTACCCGACACGCAATGGGAGGCCCTTATGACCGCACAGAATCTGTTCAGAGAAGACTTGGGACAACGCCGCTACGACCTCGATTGGGTCAGGATCGGCGCCTTCATGCTGCTGATCCTGTATCACGTCGGCATGTACTACGTGACCTGGGATTGGCATGTGAAGAGTCCTCAAGCCTCGCATGACATCGAGCCATTGATGATGCTGACGTCGCCGTGGCGATTGTCGCTCCTGTTCTTGGTCTCCGGCGTCGCCACCGCCTACTTGCTGGCGCGGCAAGGCGCGGGACACTTCCTGGGTCAACGCTCCACCCGGCTGCTCATTCCACTGGCCTTCGGCATGCTGGTGATCGTGCCGCCGCAGTCCTATCTAGAAGTCGTCGAGAAACTTGGGTATGCAGGAAGCTACGCCGAGTTCTTCCGCCTGTACGTCACCGGCTTCCACGGATTCTGCCGCGGCGCGGATTGCCTGATCATGCCGACTTGGAACCATTTGTGGTTCGTGGCCTACCTGTGGGTCTACACCCTCGTGCTGTATCTGGGAGTGCGCCTCGCCCCGTCCATGATTCCGTGGCTGCGCCGCCTCGCCGAGCGGCGCCTCTCAGGCGTGGGCATTCTGCTCTGGCCTTTGGCCTACCTGTGTGCGATCCGCTTGGGGTTGGCGCCCAGATTTCCGGCCACGCACGCCCTGGTGGGCGACTGGTACAACCATGCCATGTATTTCGGTGTGTATTTGCTGGGCTTCTCCCTGGCCGGCGCCCGTGCGCCATGGGCTACGCTGGAGCGCGCCCGCTGGCTTACCCTGGGTCTCGCGGTACTCGGCTGGGCATTCTTGACGGCGTACTTCGGCGCGTACAGCGATGATGCCGCCATACCGCCGGCGGCCCTGAGGTTGTTTGCCCGCGCCATCTACGGCGCCGAGCAGTGGCTGGCCATTGCCGCCGTCGTGGGATTTGCGCATCGCCATCTGACTCACGACAGCGCGGCGCGCCGCTATCTGACCACCGCGATATTCCCGGTGTATATACTTCATCAGACGGTCATCGTCGTGGTGGCGCATGCCCTGAAGCCATCGAATTTGTATCCGCCGGTCGAGGGAGTGGTGCTGGTGATGGTCACGGTGGCAACGTGTTTCCTGGGATACGAGGCGATACGCCGCATGCGGCTGCTGCGTCCCTTGTTCGGTCTTGACCGCGGTCCGCCGCGGGCTCGAAAGCTTGAGGTCAGCCCGAGTGCCGCGGTCGCACGGCGCCTCGCACCGGAACTCGTGCCGCAGGACATCAACTAGTCCATGGCCGCCATTCCCGACAGCCCCATTCGCGTCGGCCGTTCCGGATGGGCGCTATATTCGATATTGGCTTTGCTGTTCGGCGCCTATCTTGGCGTCAATCAGATCGTCAACTTGCGCGGCAAAAACGCCATCGAGCCCTGGAAGCCGTTGGTTTGGGAGCTCAGCAGCGCAATCGTCATCTTTGCGGTCGTGCCACTCATCGTGCGCTTCGAGCGCAGCTTCCGCCTGGATGCCCGGCCACGCTGGCGCATCATCGTCTCGCACGCCGGAGCCGCGTTTTTGTTCTCGGCCTGGCATGTCGCGGCCATTGTCGTCCTGCGAAAACTGGCCTACGCGTTCGCCGGCCAAACTTATGACTTTGGCGACATACCCATTCGCTTTTTCTACGAATTGCAAAAAGACCTGATTGTGTACATCGTGATACTCGGTGTGATTTTCGCCAACCGCGAATTTCAAGTGCGGCGCACAAGCGATCTGCGCGCAGCGGAGCTTGCGGCCGAACTCGGTCAGGCTCGCCTGAAGCATTTGACCGCGCAGATCGAGCCGCATTTTCTTTTCAATGCGCTGAATGCCATTTCCAATCGCATGCACGAGGACGTCGAGGCCGCTGACCGCATGATCAGCGATTTGGGCGGCCTGATGCGTGCGGCATACGATTCGGACAATCATGTGCTGGTGCCGTTGGCGCGCGAGCTCGAGTGGCTGCGCGGCTACGCGTCCATGATGACCGAACGCTTCCGCGGCCAGCTATCGTTTGAACTCAACGTTGAACCGGGACTGGAGGCCGTGGAAGTACCGCGGCTTTTGCTCCAGCCTCTGGTCGAGAACGCCCTGCGTCATGGGCTCCCGGGCGGCCGTGGCCATGTGTGGGTGGACGTGGCGCGCCGCGGGGCGGCGCTGCACTACACCGTCAGCGATGACGGCGAGGGGATCAAGGATACCGATATCAAGCCGGGCACCGGACTTTCCAATGTGGCGCGGCGGCTCGATCTGTTGTTCTCCGACGCGCATACGTTCGGTTTGGCGCCGCGCACACCGACGGGAACCGTGGTCAGCTTGAGCTTTCCGGTCCCGCGTTGACGCATTCGGTGATCATCGTCGACGATGAGCCGCCGGCCCGCGCCAAGCTGCTGCGCTTTCTCGAGGAGTTGCCTGAATTTCGGGTGCTGGCGGAAGCGGATACGGTAGAAGCCGCGGTGGCCGCGATCACCGCGCATCACCCCGACGTCGTTTTCCTGGATATCCAGTTGGGCGAGCGCAGCGGCTTCGATGTGATCGAGGCAATCCGCGGCGCCGAGTCGCCGCACATCGTGTTCAGCACGGCGTACTCCGAGTACGCCGTGCGGGCCTTCGACGTGCAAGCACTCGACTACTTGCTCAAGCCCTTCGATCGACAGCGTTTTTTGCGCAGCATCGAGCGCGTCAAGATTGAGCTGGCGGACCCGGAGCCCGGCGACCTAGAGGAACGCGTGCGCCGCGTGCTCGCCGCGATGCCGGGACAGGCCGCGCCCATCAAACAAATTCTGATACGCGATCGCGCCCGCGCCTACTTCATTGCCGTCGACAGCATCGAGCGGCTGTCGGCCGCCGGCAATTACGTGGAGATTCACGCCGCCGGAAAAGTGCACTTGGCGCGCGAACCGCTTGCCAAGCTGGCCGCTCAATTGGACGCCGCCGAGTTCATCCGCGTGCATCGCTCGCACGTGGTGAAGCTGACCGCGATCGCCGAGCTGCAGCCCATGTTCCACGGCGACTACGAATTGATCTTGCGCAGCGGTGAACGCCTGGCGCTCAGCCGCCGCTACAAGGCATTGCTCCCGGCCTCGATTCGGGAACGGCTGTGAAGGGCAAGAAGCCTCGAGGCAACGAGAAGAGCAGTTGCCTCGAGGCTTCTTGCCCTTCCCAACGAATACTCTTACCGATCAACATCACGATGCCGATGACACCGGCGGGTGTTGGAGTCGTCTTCCCGCACCGTAATGTTGGCGGTCCAGCGAGAAAGGACTGAGGGATGGGAAGCTTCACGGCAACTGCTCTTTCGTTGCCGTGAAGCTTCCCATCCCCCAGCCCATGCGCACCGGCCAACCTCACGGTGTTCCGAGGTCTAGACCAGCGGCGCGCCGCGCTTGGCCCGCACCACCACGGTTCCGGCGATTTTGTCGTGCCAGGCTTGATGGTTGTAGTCGAAGGCAATCCATATAAAGCCCAGGAACACGACGAACAAGGACAGGAAACAGCCGAGCGCGCGCACGATCGCGGTTTCCCAGTCGAGCGGGCGGCCGTCCAGCCGAACCACGTGCAAATCGCACACGATGCCGCCGACCGTGGTGCCCCGAAGTTTCCACATCACCGCGCCATAGATGGCCAGCACCATGATGTGAAAGTTGCCAAACGGGTGCAGCAAGCTCATGACGAAGCCGACCAATAGAACATCGAGCAGCAGTGCCGCCATGCGGATCCAAAAGCCGGCGCGCGGCATGGCCGCCGTGATTTGCGACGGCGGGGGGCCGGGTGGCACGGGCCCTGGCGGCACGACCCCTGGCGGAACGGGGCCCGGCGGCGCTGCGCCGGGCGGCACCGGCTCGGCGGCAGCACTCGATTCCGGCGCGGCGGCGGCCGCGCCGTCTGCAGGCGCCGGGCGCGCCGTCCACCCCGCGCCCGCCATCGTTGCCGAATTTGAAAGATCTGCCGCGCTCGCCCCGGCGAATGCGGAGGATGCGGGTGCGGGAGGTGGACTTGCGGCCGCTCTGCGCGCGCGAGTGTGCAAGACCAAGGTATAGACCACCGCGCCAAATCCGAAGAAACCCAGCAATTTATAAACCAGGAAACCCACCACCGGCACGACGTACAGCACCAGAACCAGCGCGCCGCCGATCAGTACCGCGACGGCTGGATGGTTGGCGACGCCCGGCCGTCGGCCCGAAACGCGGCCTCCGAGCCAGGCCAGCATGACGGCCTTGCCGAACAGCGACATACAGAACAGCGCGCCCACGACAAACGGCACGGCCGCGATGCCGATCACGGTGACGCACAACAACACGAGAAGCACCGGCGTCAGCAGTATGCCGATCAGTGCGGCCAGCGCGGTGTGCCCGGGTTCGGTCTCGAGGGTACGCACACACTGTTCTACGCCGGAACGGAACAACAGCGCGAGGCAGGCGTAAAACGCCAAAAGGCCCAGAGCCAATGTCCAGGCCCAGCCGAGTCCGTGAACGAGAGCCAATGGCCGTAGGTAAAATAAACAGTGAGTAACCCAGGTGTTCAGCCAGTCAAAGCCGCGGACGCCGCCGATATCGACGTCGAGAACTCTTTGCACCGAGCCGTGAACGATCGCCGCCGGATCACGCTTTAGCGTCCCGAACACCGACACCACGTCGCCGCCGATTTCAGCATTGGCCCCGAGTTCCACGTTCCCCAGGACCGCGACCACGTCGCCATCGACTTTGCTGTCGATGTACGCGTTGCCCAATACCGCGACGGCGCTGTCGTGCACCGGACCCGTGACCCGCGTATTGCCGATCACCGAGACCACGTCGTCGGCCTCGCCTTCACTGGTGGATGAGCCAAAAACCGACACCACCGATTCGGCCTTCTCCCCACGCTGCAAATGACTGGAGTGTCCGATGCTCACGATGTTGTTGTCGTCGCGATCATGCCGGTGGCGGCGGTGGCGCGACTCGATGCGGTTGCGCCAATCGAGGCGGTCGTGACGGTCCACCGGCTCCGGTTCATCGTTGAAGTCGTCCTGGTCGGCTGAAACAGCGGGTGCCGCCGCGGAGTGATCGCTCGGAGCAGCCGTCGAAGCGGCGTCTGTGGTCACGGCGCCTGTGGTCACGGCGCCTGTGGTCACGCCGGCTGCCGGCGCCGTCGGTTTGGGCGTCACGGTTTTGGACACCGCGGCGCCCGGATGGCTGACCACGGCTGTCACACACAGCAGCGCAAACAGGAACCAAAAGCGCCGCAAGAGATACATGTTCATAGATCGTCACCTACCGATGAGGGCCGAAGATACAGCGTGCGATAGGCCGCAGCACCCAGCCCAAATAAGGCCACGTACAGCACGATTCCGAGGGCCAGCCCGCCGTACAGCCACAGCGGGGGTATCACCCGCACCAGCAGCGTTGCCACGCCGCCCGCCGATGACATGACCGCCAGGAAGGGTTGCACCCAGGAGAGAACCAGAGCCGCGGCTTGGTCGAAGGAGCGATCTCCCGCAAAGGCAAAGACGCCTCCCAAAATCGTCGCCGCAACGAGAGCGATACAAACGGCGACGAACGCCACGCGCGGCGCCGCGGGCCAATGCCCAAAACTGACGCGCCACCAGGGAAGCGCAGCACGCCGTTCCAGTTCACCGACCACACGCAACTCCAGCGTGCTCGGCGCTTGGCGCAAAGGCAGACCCTTGAGTGCCTGGGTCAGCGCCCTCTCGAGTTTTTGCTCTGAATCGATGTGCTTGCTCATGATGCTCTCAACCATCCAGCGTGTCGCGCGCGGCGCCGCCGTTCTGCAGCAGGGGTAGAAGCGCGGCGCGGGCGCGGCGTATGTCGGTTTTGATCTTCGTCAGCGAAACATTCAGTTTGATGGCAATCTCCTGATACGACAGGTCCTCGAAGTGATACAGCACCAACGGTAGTCGCTGATGATCCGGCAGTTGCCGCAGCGCTGCATCAACGATGGCGCATCGCTGTTCGGCACTCAACTCCGCGAGTATCGTGTCGGGAATTTCCCAATCCATCTCCGGAGCATCCGTTTCGCCGTCCTCGGTAGCCGGCCGCATCTCCGAGAAGAAACGCCAGCGCTTGCGATATCGATTCAAATAATTGAGCGTCAAGTTGGTGGTGACGGTCTTGAGCCAGCCGCCCGCCGTCACACTGGTGCGCAGATCCGAGAAATGTTCGTAGGCGCGGATGAACACCTCCTGGGCAATGTCTTCCGCCTGCGTGTCGTTGCCCGCCAAGCGGGCGGCAGTCGAAAAAACCATGTCCTGATAGGCACGCATGAATGTCGTAAACTCGGCCGTAGTTTGCGTTTGCACTGGAATGTGTGTTCGTTTAGAAACAAAACACCGCTGGCCGATAAAAGTTGCTGTTTTAGCCGATCCGCAGCAGGGGCTGCCCCATCTGAACGCGGGCCCCCTCGATTACCCCCTCGGCCAAGCGGATGCCCGGCGGAGCCAGCACTATGATAGTGGAGCCGTGCTCGAACCACCCCATTTCCTCGCCGCGCTGCAATGCCGCGTCGCAGGGGATCACATTCGCGCCTCGATAGCGCAGATGCAGAAGCACATCGAGGAATCGAAGGCGGATGCCGGCGACCAAAATGGCCGCGACCGGCACCAGCGTCAGCAGCGCGCCGGAGGCGATCCGGCAGCGGATTACCGCGCGCTCGTTCTTGCAGTAGAGTCTGGCGACGCGCTTCAGCGCAATGGGATTGACGTTCCAGGCATCGCCTGAAATGTAATTCACCTGCTCGATCCGGCAATCGGCCGGCGCATGAAACCGGTGGTACATGCTCGAAGTCAGCCGCAATGTCGCGTAGTGCCCGCCCTCGTACTGCTGCGCCAATTCGGCATCGGCCGTAAGCTCGGCGAGCGAGTAGGGAGAGCCCTTCGCCTGCAGCACCGTTCCGCGCGCGATCGGCCCGCAGGCGCCGACCAAACCATCGCAGGGACTGACGAGATGAGCGGCGCGTCCATCGATCGGACGAGCGCCGTCCTTGAGTTCCCGGGTGAAGCAATCGTGCATGCTTTTGAAGTGCGTGGTTTTCGCCTCGCTCAAATCCAGGTCGGAGAACAGGCGCCACAGGGCGATGCTGCCGCGGCAAATCCAGGGATGTTCAATGCGGCTCCACCAGCCCATGAAACGCGTCACCAAACGCCTCGGGATGCGATTGCTGAACAGGAAGTTGATGCTCTCCTGCTGGGTCAGCCGGCCGATCAAGGACTTAGCGTTCATTGTATTGTCATTCGCCTGCAATACAGTCCGCCCATCAAGGTGTGTACGAGGAATCGACCATTACTACGATCGGCTATGTCTTGGCCGGGCTCGCCCTGGCATTGGTGCTGCGCAAGGCAAGCGTAAGGCTGCAGCTTTCGCTCGCAAAGCACCGCTCGCTCGCGGGGCATTCGCGCATGGCGCGCCGCTTTGCCTCGTGGGTGCCATTTTACGAATACGGCGAAGACAGCTTCTTCGGCGTCGATTCCGCGCCGCCGGAGACCGTCGCGGCACGGCGCGCCGGGTTCATGCGGCTTGCGGCCCTGTTCGCAGAGCGTTTCAAAAACACCATCGCGCAAACCGCGGCGCTGGCCGGGAGCGTTTCCGATCTCGAATTCACTTCGCGGTATCGGGTTCCTTTCCAATTCAGCGGCTATGCGCGGCGGCACTTGAAGTCGGGCTCGTTCGTTCAGTCCTCCAGCGGCGTGACGGTCACCGATCTTGACGGCAATCGCTTTTATGACGTGACCGGTTCCTACGGCGTCAATGTGTTCGGCTACGACTTTTACAAAGAGTGCATCGAGCGCGGCAGCGAAAGAGTGCGGGATTTGGGGCCGGTGTTGGGGGCGTATCACCCGCTCACGGCACACAATGTTCGGCGCTTGCTCGAGATTTCGGGACTCGACGAGGTTTCCTTCCACATGTCCGGCACCGAAGCCGTCATGCAGGCGGTGCGGCTTGCGCGCTATCACACGCAGCGCAGCCATCTGGTGCGCTTCTGCGGCGCGTACCACGGCTGGTGGGGCGACGTGCAGCCCGGCGTCGGCAATCCGGTGCCGGCGCGGGAAACCTACACGCTGAAGGATATGGACCCGGCCGCGCTCAAGGTGCTGCGCACCCGCCGCGATATCGCCTGCGTTCTGGTCAATCCGCTTCAAGCCTTGCATCCCAATGCCGGGGCGCCGGGGGATTCGACCTTGGTCGACAGTTCGCGGCAAGCGCATTTCGACCGCGACGCCTATTCGAGTTGGCTCAAGCAATTGCGCGAAGTGTGCACCCAGCGGGGCATTGCATTGATATTCGATGAGGTGTTCGTCGGCTTTCGTCTGGGCCTGGGCGGAGCCCAGGAATATTTCGGCGTGCGCGCCGATATGGTGACCTACGGCAAGACGGTCGCCGGCGGACTGCCGGTGGGCGTTGTTTGCGGCAAGCACGCTTTGATGCGCCGCTTTCGCGATGATCGTCCGGCCGATATTTGTTTTGCGCGCGGCACATTCAACTCGCACCCTTACGTGATGGGTGCCATGTACGAATTCTTGATCAAGCTCGACAGCGAGCCGGTGCGCGCCTTGTATCGCGGTCTCGACGATCTTTGGAATGAACGAGCGCGCCGCTTGAACGACAGGCTGGCGGCGGCCTCGCTGCCGGTGCGCGTGGCCAACCTGTCCACAATTTGGACGCTCTGCTACCCGCGAGCGTCGGGCTACAACTGGATGCTTCAATACTATTTGCGCGCCGCCGGGCTGGCCTTGAGTTGGGTGGGCACGGGACGCCTGATCTTCAGTCTGAATTATACGGAAGAGGATTTCACCGCGGTCGCCGACCGAATCGTGTCGGCGGCCGAGGAAATGCAACGCGACGGTTGGTGGTGGTCCGATTCCCGGCTGACCAATAAAGCCATCAAACGCCGCGTGCTCAAGGAGATCTTTCAGGCGCGATGGGCTTCGGGCTCGACCTCGCCCATCGGATCGATCAGTTCGCCGCGCATCAAGTAAAGCGGCGCCTTGGCGTAAATGATTGCGTCATTGAAAGGATCGGTGAGGATCTTGGTGGCCCATACCAGCCCGGTTTGCACGCCCTTGAGGAAGAATAACTGAATCATCCTGAAGAGCAGCGCACCGGCTCCGACCACCAGCCAAATCGCGCCCACGTGGCGCACGAAGCCCCATCCGTCGGTATGCACGGAGAATACCCCGAAGAAAGTCGGCTCCAGCCAGAGGACCAGGGGCACCAGCGCCCATACGGCGTGCAGGATCACTTTACGGCGCAAGTTGTAGCCGACTTTGATTTCCTCCTTATGTTCATGCGTCGTGTGGTTGACCCGGTCATACCCCTTGGGCTCAAAGAAAAAATGGCCGGACTGGCGGCTGACCATCGAGACCAGCCAGCCGATTAACGCCGACTTCACGGGATCAAAAAACATCGTGATATACGCGATGATGAAGCTGATCGCACTCAAAAGGTGCAAGGATTGATTGATCCGGCTGTGATGGTAGTAGCGATGATCGTCCCAGCGTTGAGTCTTAAGTTCCGCCAAAAAACTTTGCATGTTGGATTCCTTGGGAAATGAATCTGCCCATGATGCAAATATAGGATTTTCGTTACAGGGCTATGACATAGCTCTGCTTTCAGTGAGATTACGTCAAAATAGTGATGCAAGTCGTCATCGTATCGTCATCCTTGGCTGCCATTGTGATGAATCATGAGAATCATGATCGTCACCGATGCCTGGTTTCCGCAAACCAACGGTGTGGTCAGCACGCTGGCGCAGACCGCCGCGTGGCTGGGTCGCTTTGGGCACGAGGTCCGAGTGCTGACGCCGCAGGACTTTCGCAGCATCGCCTGCCCGACCTATCCTGAAATTCGCCTGGCGCTGTTTCCGTATAAAAAAATCGCAAGCGGCATTCTCGCATTCGCGCCTCAAGCGCTGCATATCGCGACCGAAGGACCATTGGGCTTGAGCGCAAGGCGCTTCTGCCTCAAGTGGGGCGCAAGCTTCACCACCTCGTATCACACGCAGTTTCCGCAATACTTGCGGGCACGATTTCCCATTCCCTTGAATGTCTCCTATGGCGCGTTGCGGCGGTTCCATGCGGCCGGCGCGCACTGCATGGTGAGCACCGCCTCGATGCGCACGGAACTCGCGGCGCACGGCTTCAAGAACCTGGCGTGCTGGCAGCGCGGCGTGGACACCGAGAAATTCAAGCCGGGACGCAAGGACTTTCTCGACCTACCGCGGCCCATCGCCGCCTATGTCGGACGCGTCGCGGTCGAGAAGAACATCGACGCGTTTTTGAGCATGCCCTGGTCCGGCAGCAAAATCGTGGTCGGCGACGGGCCTGAGCGCGCCAGGCTGCAGCGCCAATATCCGAATGCGGTCTTTACCGGGTATCAGTTCGGCGAGAATCTCGCAAACCATTTGGCGGCCGCCGATGTCATGGTGTTCCCGAGCCGCACCGATACCTTTGGCCTCGTCAATCTGGAGGCGATGGCTTGCGGAGTGCCGGTCGCCGCCTATCCGGTCACCGGCCCCATCGACGTGATCGAGGACGGGGTCACCGGCGCACTGGACGTCGACCTCGCCGCCGCCGCGTTGCGCGCCCTCAACGTCGATCCCGCGGCATGCCGTGCGCGCGCGCTGAAATCGGGATGGGATATGTCGAGCCGCGAGTTCGAGAACAATCTGGTTCCCTGCCGCGACGCGGCCTTCGGCACTGTGAATTTGAGCGGTGGTGCGCATGGACTGGGGGATGGGATGCTTCGAGGCAACGAAGAGCAGTTGCCTCGAAGCATCCCATCCCCGAGTCCTTTCACGCTGGACCGCTCAACATCACGATGCAGGAGGACGAGCCACGAAGGGCCATCCGCGGTCGTGCGGCCTCATTCGCGCTCGTAGGCCGGAAAATCGGGCATCGTCCAACACCCGCCGGCAGCATCGACATCGTGATGTTGGCCGGTGCGAGCATTCGTCAGGAAGGGTACGAAGCCTCAAGGGAACTGTGTTTCTTCGTTCCCTTGAGGCTACGTACCCTTCCGGGCGACCGCCACCCCAACCGGTCAACATCACGGGGCCGAACTGCTACCCGAAGTTGATCTTGGCCTCGAGATTGGTGCGCGAGTCGGCGCTCGACAGGGCTTCTTCCAGTTCGATGCGGCCCTCGCGCACCAGGTTGTAGAGCGCACTGTCGAAACTCAACATGCCGCGCTCGGTGCCGGTGCGGATCGCCTCCTTCACGCCGATCACATCGCCCTTCTTGATGAGCTCCGAGATGTGCGGTGTGTTGACCATGACCTCCGAAGCCGCAACCCGTGTGCCGGTCTTCGCGAACACCAGGCGCTGCGACAGAATGGCGCGCAGGTACTGCGAGAGATCCAGGAAAATCTGGTTGTGCTGATCGCGCGGAAACATGTTGATGATGCGATCCAGGGTCTCGGCGCAATTGTTGGCGTGCAGGGTCGCGATGCAAAGGTGGCCCGTTCCCGCCAGCGCGATGGCTGCCTCCATCGTTTCGCGATCACGAATTTCGCCGACCAGGATCACATCCGGCGCCGCGCGCACAGCGCTGCGCAACGCCCGCGCAAATGTCTTGGTATCCAGGCCCACTTCGCGTTGATTGACGATGGATTTCTTGTTGGTATGCAGGAATTCGATCGGATCCTCGATGGTCAAAATGTGATCCGATGATGTTTCGTTGCGGTAATTGATCATCGCCGCAAGGGTGGTCGACTTGCCCGCGCCGGCCGCGCCGACCATGAGGATCAGGCCGCGCTTCAGCATCACCAACTCTTTGTAGATGTCGGGCATGCCGAGATCTTCGAGCTTGGGCATTTCCGCCGTGATGTAGCGCAGCACCATGGCCGGATAGCCGCGCTGATAGAACACGTTGACGCGAAAGCGGCCCAGGCCGGTCTCGGAGATCGCGAAATCGATCTCGAGTTCTTCGTTGAAATGCTCGATCTGATCCTGCGTCATCAAGCCCAATGCCGACTGACGCACCGTTTCAGGGGTCAATATCTGCTTGTTGACCGGGAAAATCTTGCCCTCGATCTTGATCTTGACCGGAGCGTTGCAGGTAAAGAACAGATCCGACGCCTTTTTCTCGACCATCAGTTTGAACAACGGCTTGGTGTTCATCACCTGAGCCGGCAGGTCGGCAGGCACGCTCATGTACTAGAACACCTGTCCTTCTGCGTCCTCGAGGATCTGCAGCGCCTGACCGCCTTCTTCCGGATTCTTCATCTCGCGCTTGCTTTCCAATTTCACGCGCAGGCGCAGTTCGTTCTTCGAGTCCGCGTTGCGCAACGCATCCTCGTAAGAAATCAATCCCGCTTCATACAACTCGAACAGCGCCTGGTCGAAGGTCTTCATGCCGAGGCGGTTGGAACGCGCCATCACTTCCTTGATCTTGGTGACCTCGCCCTTGAAGATCAGGTCGGAAATCAGCGGGGATGCCAGCATGATTTCCATGGCTGCGATGCGCCCGGATCCCGCTTCGCGGGGAATCAAGCGCTGCGAAATGAGCGCGCGAATGTTCAACGACAAGTCCATGAGCAGCTGCTCGCGCCGCTCCTCGGGGAAGAAATTGATGATGCGGTCGAGCGCTTGGTTCGAGCTGTTGGCGTGCAGGGTCGCGAGCACCAAGTGGCCCGTTTCGGCGAATTGAATGCCGTACTCCATGGTCTCGCGGTCGCGGATTTCGCCGATGAGTATCACGTCCGGCGCTTGGCGCAGGGTGTTCTTCAGCGCCAGATGCCAGCTCTCGCAATCGACGCCGACCTCGCGGTGAGTGACCACACAGCCCTTGTGGGCGTGCACGTATTCCACCGGATCTTCGATGGTCACGATATGGCCGCGGGTCTTTTCATTGCGATACCCCACCATCGCCGCCAGCGATGTGGACTTACCCGAACCGGTGCCGCCCACCAGGATCACGAAGCCGCGCTTGGACAGCACAACCTCCTTGAGAATCGGCGGCAGCTCGAGCTCCTCGAGGGTCGGAATCTTGGCATTGATGGTACGCAGCACCGCGCCGGTGTACCCCTGCTGAATGAAGGCACTGACGCGGAACCGCCCGATACCGGGCGGTGCAATGGCGAAATTGCATTCCTTGGTTCCATCGAATTCTTTGGTTTGCCGGTCATTCATGATGGCGCGGACCATTCCGGCACTCTGCTCGGGACTCAACGAGCGGTCGGAT
>Ga0179587_10000164_pt1 | contig 28505 bp, 22 predicted proteins | sample CZODoug2_1_08_16_FD_185932 | JGI IMG/M metagenome (GOLD analysis project Ga0179587, IMG submission 185932) | Vadose zone soil fungal communities from Angelo Coast Range Reserve, California, USA - CZODoug2_1_08_16fungal | ecosystem: Environmental > Terrestrial > Soil > Vadose zone | place: USA...
GAGCGGGAGCGCATGCTCGCGAAAGTGCTTGGCCGTGACGACTGGCAGCACTGGGGTCCGTATTTGAGCGAACGGCAGTGGGGCACTGTGCGCGAGGACTACAGCGCCGACGGCACGGCCTGGGAATACTTCCCGCACGACCATGCACGCAGCCGCGCCTACCGATGGGGCGAGGATGGGATCGCGGGCGTATCCGATTCAGAACAGCTGGTGTGCCTGTCGCTCGCTTTGTGGAACGGCGCGGATCCCATCCTGAAGGAGCGCCTGTTCGGGCTCACCAACTCCGAAGGGAACCACGGTGAGGACGTCAAAGAGCAATATTTTTACCTGGATGCGACTCCCTCCCATTCGTATTTGAAGATGCTCTACAAGTATCCGCAGCGCGCCTATCCGTACGCGGAGCTGGTGGCCGAGAATGCGCGGCGCGGCACCGGCGCGCCCGAGTACGAATTGCTCGACACCGGCATATTTGCCGAGCACCGGTACTTCGATGTGTTCGTCGAGTACGCGCAAGGCGAGCCCGGCGACCTGTTGATGCAAATCACCGCGTGGAACCGCGGGCCCGAGGCCGCATGTCTGCACGTCATCCCGCAGCTGGTGCTGCGCAATACGTGGAGCTGGGAGCCGGGAACGATCAAGCCGCTGCTGCGCGCCGTCGGCGATACGGCCATCGGCATCGAGCCCGCCACGCTGGGTATGAGCTTCCTCTACGTGGACGGCAACGCGGAGCTGCTCTTCACCGAAAACGAATCGAACACCGAACGGCTCTGGGGCATCGGCGGCGGCGGTTACTTCAAGGACGGTTTCCACGAGCGCATCGTGGGGTCCCGGCAGGCGCGCGTGAATCCCGCGAAGACCGGCACGAAAGCCGCTGCGTGGCAGCGCGAGACGATTCCGTCCGGCGGACATTGCCGGCTGCGGCTGCGCCTTTCGCGCCGGCCACAGCGCGCTCCGTTCCACGATTTCGACCAATGCCTGTCGGAGCGGCGCACCGAGGCCGATGATTTTTACGCGGATCTGCAGCGAGACATCGTCTCGGCCGATGAGCGCACCGTGCAACGTCAGGCCTTTGCCGGCATGATCTGGAATAAGCAGTTTTATCATCTGGACATTCCCCGCTGGCTCACGGGCGATCCCGGTCAGTTTCAGCCGCCCGAGGCGCGCAGGCGCGGTCGCAACAGTGAATGGAAATATCTCAACAACGCGGACATCCTGTCGATGCCCGACAAATGGGAATACCCGTGGTATGCGTCCTGGGATCTCGCGTTCCACTGCATCCCATTCGCGTTGATCGACGCGCCCTTCGCGAAGCACCAGCTGGTGCTCCTCACCCGCGAATGGTACATGCGGCCGAATGGGCAGATCCCGGCGTATGAATGGGCCTTCGGCGACGTGAATCCGCCGGTGCACGGGTGGGCGGCCTGGCGCGTCTATCAAATCGATCGAAAGCAGAACGGCGGCGTCGGCGACGTGGAATTTCTCGAGCGCGTCTTTCATAAATTGATGTTGAATTTCACCTGGTGGGTCAATCGCAAGGACCATACCGGCCATGGTATTTTTCAAGGCGGCTTCCTGGGGTTGGACAACATCGGCGTGTTCGACCGCAGTGCCCGGCTGCCCACCGGCGGATATATCAATCAATCGGACGGCACCAGTTGGATGGCGATGTATGCGCTCAATCTGATGCGCATCGCACTGGAACTGGCCGAGCACAACCACGTATACGAAGACATCGCCAGCAAGTTCTTCGAGCATTTTCTCGGGATTGCCGACGCGATGAACAGCCTGTGCGATCTCGGCCTATGGGACGATCAGGACAAATTTTTCTACGACGTGCTCAACCTCCCCGACGATGTGCGCGTGCGCCTGCGCATACGCTCCATGGTGGGATTGATTCCGCTGTTTGCCGTCGAGACTTTGGAACCGGAAATGCTTGCCAAATTTCCGGGTTTCCAGAAGCGGCTGGAATGGCTTCTCGCGCATCGGCCCAACCTCGCCAACCTGGTGTCGCATTGGGAGTCGCCCGGGCGCGGTCAGCGCCGCCTGTTGTCGCTGTTGCGCGGCCACAGAATGAAAAAGCTGCTGCGGCGCATGCTGGACGAATCGGAATTCCTGTCGGACTTCGGTGTCAGGAGCATGTCGCGCGCGCACCTGGAGCGTCCCTATGTTCTTCGAGTCGACGGGGCCGATCTCACCGTTCGCTACGTTTCCGCCGAGTCGGACAGCAGGGTATTCGGCGGCAACTCGAATTGGCGCGGCCCCATCTGGTTCCCGGTGAACTTCCTCATCATCGAATCGCTGCAGAAATTCCATCATTACTACGGCGATGACTTCAAGATCGAATGCCCCACCGGCTCCGGCAATCTCATGAGCCTCGAGCAGGTGGCGGCCGAGCTGTCGCGCCGGTTATCGCGGCTGTTCTTGAAGGATGGGTCGGGCAACCGTGCCGTCCTGCGCCAATATCCGGAGCTTCAGTCGGATCCGCACTATCGAGACTGCATCCCGTTCTATGAGTTCTTCTGCGGCGACACCGGCCGAGGCGCCGGGGCCCCGCATCAAACCGGGTGGACCGGGCTGATCGCGAAACTCCTCATGCCGCGGGCGAGGGGCTGATGCAAAACTAGATAATCCGGAAGAGGTAGCGGTCACGGTTTCGCGGGAGTACAGGCGGCGGGTTTGCGCCCACCGCCTGCATCGTCTGCGCCGGTACCGGTTAAGTGAGACCGAGGGCGGCCGCGCAGGCCGGAGCCGCCTCGTCGGTCCGGAGCGCAGCACCCTGTGCCGTGATGAAGAACGCTGGACCGGCGCACTTCAAACACTGTATATCGCGGCTCGCAGGGACGTATCCGGCGGCGCCTTGAAATCCGGGTACCGCGCGACGAGCTGTCGCAATCTCATCAGCGTCACGCGCGGAAGGAACTCGCCTGCGGCGGAGTTCAATGCGTCCTGATCGTCAATTCCCGTCGGGCCGGACACCGCGTTCAAAACCCGGAAGTGGAATGCGATGCGCCGCTGAAAAAGCCTCCAACGCAAGGGCTCGTCGGCATCGGCGCCGCGTCCATCGAGCCCATACACGCGTGGAAAATCGTTGTAGGCGGCCAGGAACTCGACCAGCGTGAGACGTTCCTCGACGCATGCGGCCACCAGGGCATCGTGTGCGTCGAGAAGCGCATTCAGTTCGGAGTCGGTCAACATTCGCGCACCCCCTCAAGCACCACCCGCCTCCGTCGAGCACCACCCGATCCCTTCGAGCCCTTACCGTCGTCCACCGGCCGCAAACTGCCGTGCAAGAAACTCCAACATCGCCCCGTTGAACAGATCGTTGCTGTCGCCCGCCACCATGTGCCCCGCCTGCGCCACGTCGAACACCTCGACGTGAGGCATGACCTCGCGCAATGCAGCCACGCCGGCATCACTGACGACGTCGCTGGCCGCTCCGCGCACGAGCAGCGTGGGTACTTGGACTGACGCCCGCACTCCCTCCGCGACCTGCTTGAAAACCTGCAGCAACGCGTCGGATTCCTGGGACAGGACACGCGGATCCCAATGCCAATAATAACGGCCGTCGACGCCCAAGCGGAGATTCTTGAGCAGCCCGGCCGAATTTTCGGGGCGCCGCCGCCGCGGGTTGTACGCGGCAACCGCATCGGCGGCTTCGTCGATACTCGCGAATCCGGATGGATTTCCCAGCATGAATTTTCGGATTCGATCGACCCCCTCGATTTCGGGCCGAAGCACGATATCGACCAGTACCAGCGCCTTAGGGTGCATCCCCTCCGCCAGCGCCTGCATCGCCGTCATCCCGCCCATGGATGCGCCGACCCATGCGGCGGGTCCCGCGATGTCGACCATGACGGTTCTCAAATCGCCGGCGAACCGAGTGGCGGAATACTGGCCATCGGGCGACCATCCGCTGTCGCCGTGTCCCCGCAAGTCGACGTTCACCACGAAATATCCCGCATCGCGCAGGGGTTCAACCGCGGCCGACCACGAGTGGCGCGTCTGGCCGCCGCCGTGTAAGAGGACGACCGCTGGGGAGTCCGGATTGCCCGCCACATCGCCGACGATCCTGACTCCGTCGGCGGCAACCCAGCTCTTTGTGCGCAATGCGATGCGGGAAGCGCTAGCTTCCCTTCTTCTGCTCGGCCTGCCACTTCTGGACAGCGGTCATCGTGTTGCCGACATGCTTGTCGGGATTCATGGCGGTGTACTCGTAGATGATCTTGCCGGTGGGCGCGATGACGTACGACGTTCGGTCCGCATATTCAGGTTTGGCGCTTAGCACGGCGTCGTAGGCCTTGGTGATCTTCTGATCGGCGTCGGATGCCACCGCGAATTTATTGCGGCATTCGCTCACGGAAAACTTATTGAGCGTATCGATGGGATCATGCGACACGCCGATGACCGTGGCGCCCATGGCCTTGAACTTATCCGTCGCCTCGGCGAATTCATGCGCTTCGACTGTGCAACCCGGCGTGAACGCGGCCGGATAGAAATAGAGGACCACCGGACCCTGCTTCAGGGCATCGGCCAGGGAGAACGTGAACGGCTTGCCCGCCAGCGTGGCCTGGGTCGTGAAATCAGGCGCCTGCGCACCGGGCTTCAACGCGGCGTACAAAGGCGCAGCCAACATCGAGACGCCCACGGTAATAAAAATGCAACGCTTCATGATTTCGAATTCCTTAGGTTGAAGAGTTCGTGCGAAGTTTGCGCCAACGCCTCATGCCCGGCAAGGGACCGCTTGGCGCAGCAGGGTCTGGCTAATGAAGCAAGGCGCCTGCTAGCGCAGCATGTCCCGTAATTCCCGGCACACTCGGACGACATCCTCGTCATGCATGGCCGGAAATAAGGGCAAGGTGACCGTCTCGCGGCCGACCCGTAGCGCCACCGGCGTATCCTCCGGACGATACCCCTGGCCGCGGTAATAGGCGAGGCCCGGGATACAGGGGTAGTGCACGCCGATCCCGATGCCCCGATCCTCCATGCGCCTCTGAAATTCCGGCCGAGTCATTCCTTGCGCCGCGAAATCAATCAGCACTTGAAACATATGCCAGCTATGGCCCGAATCGCCGCGCGCGGGCAATACGACGGCGCCGAAGCCTTCGAGTTCCTCGAAATAGCGGCCGGCCAACTCCAAGCGGCGCGAGTTGAACCCTGCCAGGCGGCGCAGCTGATCGATCCCGATCTGCGCCGCCACGTCGGTGAGATTGCTCTTGGCGCCCGGGAACATCACGTCGATCTCACCCTCGGCATTGCGCTTGATGCCGTGAAATCGATATTGCTCGAACAGCTGCGCCGCGCGCGCATCGGCCGTAGCGATGGCGCCGCCTTCGATACTCGTCATGTTCTTGTTCGGATGAAAACTGAACACCGCCAAGTCGCCGAAGCTGCCGATCAAACGGCCTTTGTAGCGCGAGCCGATGGCATGCGCCGCATCTTCGACCACCCGCAGGCCATGCTTCGCGGCGATCTCGTAGAGCGCATCCTGATCCGCCGGCAGGCCGGCAAAATGCACTGGCATGATGGCGCGAGTACGCGGCGTGATTGCGGGTTTCACCAAGTCGATGTTGAGATTCCGGGTGAATAGATCGATGTCCACGAATACCGGCTTCGCGCGCACCCGGGCCACGACATTCGCGCTCGCGGCAAAACTCATCGCGGGGACGATCACTTCATCGCCCTCGCCCACACCGGCGACTTCGAGCGCCATTTCGAGTCCAGCCGTCGCCGAGGTCATCACCCTGACATGGCGATCCGACCCCAGGTAGGACTCCAACGCCGCCTCGAACGCCTTGACCTTGGGGCCGCTGGCCAGCTGTCCCGAACGAAATACGTCGGCGACCGCGGCGACGCTCTCGGCATCGATGAACGGCCGAGCGAAGGGCAAAAAGGGTTTCATCACGCAGAACTCCTCGAAACTAGAACCACACCCGCACAGATCAAGGCAATTCCCAGCGCTTTCGCCGGCGACAGGGTCTCGCCCAACCATAACACCGACACCGCGGCCACGACGATATAGCCCAAGGACAACATGGGGTACGCCGTGCTCACGGGTGCCTTGGAGAGGGCGGCCAGCCACACGCAAACACTCGTCCCGTAACACAGCATGCCTGCCCAGAACGGGAGACTTGCGCCCAAACTCATGACGCTGTAGCGCAGGGTCTCGAGACTGAAGTCGGAAAAATGTCCCAGCGGCCGGGTCGCCACCTTGAGCAATAATTGTGCCGCGGCATTGAGACCGACGCCGGTCAAGATCAGGGTCCACGTCACCCAGCTCACTTGCGCGCCACCAATACTCGACGGACATCCCGCGCGACCTCACGCATGGGAACGCCTTCGATTTCGAGATCATCGAACATGCTCTTCTCCATCACCGCGAAACCCTCCGGCAAGCGACGCCACTCATCGACGAATTCCGCGATATTCGGAAATTCGGCCTCCGGGTTTCGGCGCAACCCAAAATCAAGTTCGCCGCGATAGGCCACCAGCTTGAAGGTGTGCTGCCAGTAGAACGGAAGCGTCTGGTCGTAGAGCCCGATGCTGTAGACCGGCACCTCGGGCGGCACGGCACCCACCGCGCGCGCCAGAGTTACTCCCGAGTACAAGGGCGCCACCACCCCGGCGGCACGCATGAGCATGAGGCCGGCCAGGCACCACCCCGCTCCCAGGACTACCGCGGCCTGCGTGGGATCGCGGCGGCGCTTCAGGAGCACGTACAGTCCCGATACTGCCAGGAGCGCTGCAATCTCCGCCAATGGCTTGGCGAGCAGGCCGAAGTAGTAGCTGCGATCGTTAAGGGCGAGCAACCGCGGCCCGTAGAGGCTTGCCGCTCCCGCGGCACAGGCGGCGGCGAGTGTGAACAACGCCGTCACCCAGAGGTCGCGGCGCTGCGCCTGGGCCGGCGATGCCGCCACCAGCAGCGCAAGGCCCGGCATCGCCGGCAAGATGTAAGGAATGAGTTTCGAATCCGACAGCGAAAAGAAGAGGCAGATGAACACCACCCAGACCCACAGGAACAGCACCGGATCGAACTGTCCGCGCGGTAGGCGCCGCCGCCAACCCACAGCCACCATCCACAGGGCCGGCACTGTCCAGGGGATGCTGCCCAGCGCGAGCACGGCGGCAAAGAACCACCACGCCTCCTCGCGATCGGCACTCGGCGTCAGATAGCGTGCAAAATGCTCGTGCACGAAGAAGAACCGTAGAAACTCCGGCATCCGCAGCGCCGCAATCCAGTGCCAGGGCACGGCAATGGCCAGAAACAACGGCAGACCGACCGCGGCATGCAAGCGGCGCCATGGCGAAAAATCCCGTGAGTACGCCGAGTACAGGAGCAGCACCGCCGCCGGGATCGCCGCCGCCACCAGCCCCTTGGTCAGAACGCCCAGCGCCGCCGCCCCCCAGGCGACCAGCATCCAGCGGCGCTGCCGCGAGGCGGACCCCGTTGGCGCTGGCTGCGCCAGCAGGAAACCGGCCAAGCTCAACGTCATGTAGAACGTCAAACTCATGTCCAAGGTCAGCAGCTGACCCATGACGACGAACAGCACCATGCTCGAGAGCATCGCCGCCGCCCGCCATGCCGCCGCCGTCTGCCACAGCTTGCACGCTACCAGCCAGACCACGCCTAGCGTCGCGAGCGCGCAGCAGCCCGTATAAAACCGGGCCGCGAATTCTCCGTGGCCGAATACCGAGAGCGCCGCCGCAGTGGCCCAGTATTGCAGCGGCGGCTTCTCGATGTACGCGAGTCCGTTCAAATGCGGGATGACCCAGTCGCCGCCCGCCAGCATCTCGCGCGGAATTTCGGCGTAACGTCCTTCGTCAGGATTGAACAGCGGGCGCAACGGCAGCATCGCGAACCATAGCACCGCCACCAGCGCCGACAGGCCGAGGTACGTCCACCGGGCGCGCAGATCTGGCGCGACGCGGCCTGGCGTGGCCCGGCCTTGGGCGGCCCCGCCTGGCGCGGCCCCGTCGTTCACGCTCGCATGGCCGGGGCCTGCACCGCCAGCAGCCCGGATCGTCCCGGGATTTCCCCCTGGATCACGGCGCGGACCGGCAGTTCGCGTTTCGTGGCCAGCGAATGGATCGCTGCCATTCGAACGATGGCGGCACCGGCGCTGCGCCATTTCAGCAACAACGCCTCGAAGGCATCGAGCAGCAGCATCCCCTCGAGTTCGGCATGCAGCGTAAACACCTGCAGTTCAGGGTCGACCGCCGCCGCGGACAAATCGAACACCGCGTCGGCGATGGAGGATTCATCGATGCCGTCGCGGCCCAGCAGTTCATCGAAGGTCGGGAGTGTGGTGGGAAGCTGCACGCAGGTACTGGCGCCGCCATTCACCATCGGTCGGAATGCGGGGCCGCCGCGGGTGTCGCTGGCGTAGCGCAAGCCGTATTCCTGCTCGAGCGCGAGGGCATGCGTATTGATCTGCCAGCCGGCGGCTGCATGCGATTCCGGCGGTGAGCCGAAGATGCGTTCGAAGGCCCGAAGCCCGCGCTCGAACTCCGCGCGCGTCCAGTCGGCCGTGGCCTGCGCGACCGTGTCCTGCCAACGCACATGGTCGTAGGTGTGCAGCCCCACTTCGAAACCCGCATCGCGCACCGCCCGCATCCGGGCGCCGCCCTTCTGCGCAATATCCGGCCCGGGCAACAGGACGCCGTAGAGCAATGTCTTCAGGCCGTAGTGCTTGAGGACCGAGGTGCGCGCCACTTTCTGCGCGAAGCCTTTGCGGAACACGCGGCGGACGGCCCGCCCCGTGTGATCGGGCCCCACGGAGAAATAAAACGTCGCATCCACTCCATGCTTTTTCAAGAGGGCCGCGAGCCGCGGGACGCCTTCCCGCGTGCCGCGCAAGGTATCGACATCGACCTTCAGGCCGATGCGCACTTCGTCAAGCATGGCTGGACAACAGTGCCGATGCTGACGGCAGGCTCTGCGCGTAGGAATCGAATATGGCCTTGAGGGCCGCGCGCATGTCGGTCTTCGGCTTCCACCCGAGTTCCGCGGTCGTGCTCTTGATCGAGGGCATGCGCGCCGGAATATCGGCATAGCCCTTGCCATAGTAGTCCAGCGCCGAAATATCGATGAGCTTGGTGTTGCGCGCCGTGGGCGCGTACTCCGGCCGCTCGAGCGCGATCTGAAGCATCATGTTCGCCAGTTCGCGAATCGAATAGGAATTGTGGGGGTTGCCGATGTTGTAGATCTTGCCGTCGGCGATGCCCTTGGGATTGTCGATGATGGTGGTGAGACACTCCACCGCATCGTCGATGAACGTGAAGGCCCGGGTCTGGCTGCCGCCGTCCACCAGCTTGATGGGCTCGCCGCGCACGATGTGACCTAAGAACTGGGTCAACACGCGGGAGCTACCCTCCTTCGGGTCATCCATGCTGTCCAGACCCGATCCGATCCAGTTGAACGGCCGAAACAGGGTGAACTGCAGACCCTGCTGCCCGTATCCCCAGATGATGCGATCCAGCAATTGCTTCACGCAGGAGTAGATCCAGCGTTGCTTGTGGATCGGACCCAGCACGAGCTCGGACGTCTCGGGATCGAATTCCTTGTCGCGGCACGCGCCGTACACCTCCGAGGTCGACGGAAAGACCACGCGCTTCTTGTACTTCACGCAATGCCGGATGATCGGCAGGTTGGCCTCGAAGTCCAGTTCGAACACCCGCAAGGGCTCGCGCACGTAGGTCGCGGGGGTTGCGATGGCGACCAGCGGCAGAATGACATCGCATTTGCGCACATGGTATTCGACCCATTCCTTGTTGATGGTGATGTCACCCTCGACGAAATGGAATTTCGGATTGTCGAGCAATGTGCCGACGCGCTCCGACTGCAGGTCCATGCCGTAGATATGCCATTCGGTATTGGCAAGAATGTACTTGCTCAAATGATGCCCGATGAAGCCGTTGACGCCGAGAATGAGCACGTTTTTCAAGATAAACCCCTGGGAGCCTGTCTGAGTATTCTACGCGAGCCGCGTTGGCAAGGAGAGGGAGCGGATGCTAGGCGCGTGGCGCCGCCCGTGGTGGTACCACGGGCAAGCCGCGCAACGCCGCAGACGCCCCTCTCCTTGCCAACCCTTCGGAACCGGGCAGATTTCCCCTCATGCGGCGTTGTCGCCTCCTGATTGGGTGCATACCCAACTGCGTCGGCTCCGCCTTGCCTGAGGGGAAATCTGCCGCGGTCGCGGCCACGTAGAATACTCAGACAGGCTCCTGAAACTTTCAAATCAACGCGAGCGGCTGGTTCGACAGGACCGGCGGCGCGGCGCTTGGGACCACGGGAATACTACCCAAGGCAAGTTCGAGAATCTTGAGCCGCCGCCCATCGACACAGTCGGCGTACCAGGCACCGTCCGCCGCATAGAGACAGGGCGCGCGCGCGGCATGCCGCACCGGCTGGTCGTCCACCCGGGTTGCCAGCAGCGCAAGCCTACACCCGTTCACCTCGGTAAAGGCACCGGGAAACGGCGGCGCGACCGCCCGCACGAGGTTGTGCACGGCCCGCGCTCCTTGACGCCAATCGATACGGCCGTCCTCGGGACGCCGCCGGCCGAAGTAGGAGCCCCGGGCAAGATCCAAGGGAACAGCGGGTGCCGTGCCGGCCACGAGCCGCGGCAGGCTGCGATGCAGTACCGTGCGCGCCGCGTCGGCGACTTTGAGCGAGACGTCGAGCGCGGTCTCGTTCTCCAGGATGGGCACGGCCTCCTGGTCCACCAGGGCGCCGGCGTCGGGTTTTGCAAGCATGTAATGCATACTCGCCCCGGTGGCCGATTCGCCTTGAATGATGGCCCAATGCACCGGTGCCCTGCCGCGATACTTGGGCAACAGGGAGCCATGCATGTTCAAGGCACCGCGCCGCGGCACTTCCAACCACGCGGTATTGAGTAGGTAGCGGTAGTAGAAGGAAAACAGGAAGTCCGGGGCGGCGCGCCATCCCTCCGACACCCAGTACGGCGTGTTGGGATCGTCCGGCGTTTCGACGCGCAGGCCATGGTCCTCACCCAGCTTTCTCACGCTGCCGAACCATTGCTGCTCGCCCGGGTCGTCCGCATGCGTGAACAGGATCGCGATCTCGATCCCCTGGGCCAACAATTCCCCGACACAGCGAACCCCGACCTCGCTGTAGGCGAACACCACGGCCCGGGTCACTGCGGAATCGCCCGATCGGCGCGAGCATCCTCGCCGGCATAGCTCACCGGATCCGGTTCGTCCCGCTCATTCTCCCCATCGGGCGCCTCCAGCACGCCTTCGATGATATAGCGCGGCCGCTCCCGCACCTGGGCGTAGATGCGGCCGACGTATTCGCCCAAGAGGCCGATGCCGAACAGTGCCAGGCCGATGAAGAAAAACACCACGCCGAACAAGGTGAACACGCCTTCGGCCTCCGGGCCTAAGATAATGCGGCGCACGAACAGATAGATGACCAGCAAGGCTGACAGGGTGGACACCGCCATGCCGACCATGGAGAACAATTGCAGCGGCACCACCGAGAAGCCGGTGATCAGATCGAAGTTCAAGCGGATCAAACTGTACAACGAGTACTTCGATTGCCCCGCGAAGCGCTCCTCGTGCGCGATGGGCACCTCGATGGGGTTCATCGCGTACAGCGACGCAAGCGCGGGTATGAAGGTATTGATCTCGCGCGTTTGATTGAGGGCCGTCACCACGGAACGCGCGTAGCCGCGCATCATGCAGCCCTGATCGGTGATGCGCACCGGCGTGATGCGCTCGCGGATGTTGTTCATGCCCTTCGACAGCAGCCGGCGCCACAAATAGTCCTGGCGCTGCTGGCGGATGGTGCCCACATAGTCGTAGCCCTGGTCGAGCATTTCCACCAGCTTGCCGATTTCCTCCGGCGGATTCTGCAAGTCCGCATCCAGCGTCACGACATACTCGCCGCGCGAATAGGACAACCCCGCCATGACCGCGGAATGCTGCCCGAAGTTCGCATGGAACAGCACCACGCGGGTGTGCTCGGGGCGCCGTTGAAACTGCTGCCGCAGCAGCGCGACAGAGTGGTCCCGGCTGCCGTCATTGACGAAAACGCATTCGTAGGAAATACCGAGCGCATCGAGCGCCGGATATAATCGCGCGAACAAGGTCGGGAGGACCTGCTCTTCGTTGTAAACCGGGATGACGACGCTCAGTTTGGGAAAAGAGGCTGGCATGAGGACGCCTTTCTAAGCGTCCGCGGGCACGGCGCCGTGCGACTTCAACAGCGCGAATAGTTCCTGCGTCTTGGTGCGCATCAATTCGCCCGAACCGCGCGCTTCCACGTTGAGCCGGATCAGAGGTTCCGTGTTCGAGGTGCGCAAATTGAACCGCCAATCGCTGAACTCGTACGAAATGCCGTCGGTGCGGTCCACTTTGTGGGCGTGCCCAGCGTATTGCGACTCGAACGCGGCGATGGTGGCCTTCGCGTCCGGGACCCGGTAGTTGAGTTCGCCGCTCACCGGAAACAACCCGATCCGCTCCCCCACCAGCCGGGACAACGGCTGGCCCGATTCGCTCACGATCTGGGCCACCAGGAGCCACGGGATCATGCCGCTGTCGCAGTAGGCGAAGCGGCGAAAATAGTGATGTGCGCTCATCTCGCCGCCATACACGCCATCGACTTCGCGCATGCGCTGCTTGATGAAGGCATGGCCGGACTTCGACAGCACGGGCGTGCCGCCGGCGGCTTCCACGATTTCGATGGTGTTCCAGGTCAAGCGCGGGTCGTGCACCACGTTGCCGCCGGGATGCCCCTTCAGCAAGGCCGCCGCCAGCAGTCCCACGATGTAATACCCTTCGATGAATCCGCCATGCTCGTCGAACAGGAAGCAACGATCGAAGTCCCCGTCCCAGGCAATGCCGAGGTCCGCCTGGTGCACGCGAATCGCTGCAATGGTCGGCGCACGGTTTTCCTCGAGCATGGGGTTGGGAATGCCATTCGGGAAATGACCGTCCGGTTCGTGATGAACCTTGATGAATTGGAACGGCAGGTGCGGCTCCAGCTGATCGATGATGAGGCCGGCGCCGCCGTTGCCGGCATTCACGACGATCCTCAGGGGCTTTAGTTTGCCGACGTCGACGTACGACAGGAGGTGGGCGATATAAGCCTTCATCGTATCGATGCAATGGCGCACGCCCAAGCGCGCGGGCGCGGGAAACTCGCCGCGCTCGGCGAATCTCCGGATGTCCTGCAGGCCGTTGTCGCCGCTGATGGGTTTCGACGCTTCGCGCACGAACTTCATGCCGTTGTAATCCGACGGATTGTGGCTGGCCGTGACCATGATCCCGCCGTCCGCCGCCTTGTCGTCGAAGGTGGCGAAATACACGCCCTCGGTGCCGCAGATTCCGATGTCACACACATCGACGCCGCTGTCGGTCAGGCCCCGGCACAGGGCGTCGGTGAGGCCGGCGCTCGAGAGGCGGATGTCGCGGCCGACCACCACGCGCTGAGGGTTAAGGAATTGCGCGTAGCCGCGGCCGACGCGATAGGCCACATCATCGTTCAATTCGCTGGGAATCCGGCCACGCAGATCATAGGCCTTGAAGCACGTGATCGGGTTCAATTGACAGTCCCTTCGCGGCCGTAATGATCTTCATAGCGCACGATGTCGTCCTCACCCAGGTAGGTGCCCGACCGCACCTCGACGATGTGCAATGCCACCTTGCCGGGATTCTCGATGCGATGGGTCGCACCGATGGGTACGAAGGTCGACTCGTTCTCCGACAATAAAAACGTCTTGTCGCCGCAGGTCACTCGCGCCGTACCCTGGACCACGATCCAATGCTCCGCGCGGTGATGGTGCATCTGCAGCGACAGCATCCCGCCGGGCTTCAGCGTCAAGCGTTTGACCTGGAAGCGCTCGCCGTCGTCGATGCTGTCGTAGCTGCCCCAGGGTCGGTACACCTCACGGTGCCAGGCCGACTCGCTGCGGCCGGCCTTGCGAAGCGCGGCCACCAATTCCTTGACATCCTGTACGCGCCCCTTCGGAGCGACCAACACCGCATCCTTGGTCTCGACGATGATGTGATCGTCCATGCCCACCGCCGTCACCAGCCGGCTGGTGGAATGCACATAGCAATCGTGGGTGTCGTGGACCAGCACATCGCCTTGGAGCACGTTGCCGTCCTCATCCGAGTGCAGCGCATCGAACAGCGACGACCAGGATCCCACGTCGCTCCAGCCCGCATCGAGCGGCAACACGACGGCGTCTTTGGTCCGCTCCATGACGGCATAGTCGATGGATTCGCCGCGGCACGCCTCGAAGGCCGCCTTGTCGATGCGCATGAAATCCAGATCGACCTGGGCGGCGCGGTAGGCGGCCGTCGCTGCCTCGAGAATGTCGGGGGCGAACCCCGCCAGTTCGTTCAAATACTTGCTGGCCTTGAAGACGAACATACCGCTGTTCCAGAAGTAGTCGCCCGATGCCACAAACTGCTCGGCGATCTCGATGGGCGGCTTTTCGATGAACTGCGCCACCGGGAAAGCGGGCCCTGGTCCCTCGCCGCGGCGAATGTAGCCGTAGCCCGTTTCCGGCGCATGAGCCACGATGCCGAAGGTCACCAGCCTACCGTCTTCCGCGAGGCCGGTAGCGACACCGGCGGCTTGTTGAAATACACGCACATCGCGGATCACATGATCGGCCGGCGCCACCACGATGGTGGCCTCGGCCTCGAGTTCCAGCGCCTTGAGCGCGGCCAGCGCCACGGCCGGCGCCGTGTTGCGGCCCATGGGCTCGAGCAGAATCGCCGACGGCACCATATCGAGGGCACGGAGTTGCTCCGCCACCGTGAAGCGATGGGCTTCGTTGCACACCACGATGGGGGGGCGGGCTCCCGCGATGCCGGCCAGCCGCAAGGCCGTGTCCTGCAGCATCGAATAGTGGCTGGTGAGCGCCAGCAGCTGTTTCGGATACATTTCGCGCGACAGCGGCCACAATCGAGTGCCGGCTCCACCGGAGAGTATTACCGGAAACACTGCGGTCATGACTTATTCACCTGGAGCGGCTTACCTCGACCGACCGCATGATAGCCGAAGCCTGCGCGCGCCATATGCGCCGGGTCGTAGAGATTGCGGCCGTCGAATATCACGGAAGTGCGCAGGGCCGACTTGATGTAGTCGAAGTCCGGACTGCGGAACTCCTGCCACTCGGTGACGATGGCCAGTGCGTCGGCGCCCTGCACGGCCTCGGGGCTGGTCTTGCAGAGGACCAGATCGTGGCGGTCGCCGTAAATCCGCCTGCATTCGGGCATGGCGACCGGATCATAGGCGCGGACGTTGGCGCCCGCCGCCCATAGAGCTTCCATGAGCACGCGGCTCGCCGCTTCGCGCATATCATCGGTATTGGGCTTGAACGCCAATCCCCAGACGGCGATGGTCTTACCCGCAAGGTCGCCGAAGAACGCCTTGATCTTGTTGAACAGCACCCGTTTCTGACGGTTGTTCACCTCTTCCACCGCCGCCAGGATGCTCGCCTGATATCCCACTTCGTCGGCCGACCGCTTCAGAGCCTGGACGTCCTTGGGGAAACATGAGCCGCCATAGCCCACGCCGGGATAAATGAAGGCATAGCCGATGCGCGGATCGGAGCCGATGCCGACGCGCACGGCCTCGATGTCGGCGCCGAAATGCTCGGCCAGATTGGCGAGTTCGTTCATGAAGCTGATCTTGGTGGCGAGCATGGCGTTCGCCGCATACTTGGTGAGCTCGGCCGAGCGCACGTCCATGACGATCATGCGATCCCGATTGCGGGTGAACGGCTCATACAGGGTGCGCATCAGCTCGGAGGCGCGCGCACTGTCGGTGCCCACGACGACGCGATCCGGCTTCATGAAGTCGTTGATCGCCGCGCCCTCCTTGAGGAATTCCGGATTCGATACGGTGTCGTATTCGATGGTCGCCTGGCGCGCTTTCAGTGCCTGCGCCACCGCGTCGCGCACCTTGTCGGCGGTACCCACCGGCACCGTCGATTTGGTGATGACGACCTTGTACTCCGTCATGTGCTCGCCGATGGTACCCGCCACCGCCAGCACGTGGCGCAGGTCGGCCGAGCCATCCTCGTCCGGCGGCGTGCCCACCGCGATGATCTGGAACTGGCCATGGTCGACGCCCGCCTTGGCGTCGGTGGTGAAACTCAAGCGCCCCGCGTTGAAATTGCGTCCGACCACGGCGTCGAGCCCCGGCTCATGGATCGGGATCTCGCCGCGCTTGAGCATGTCGATCTTGCGCGCATCCACATCGACGCAGACCACGGTGTTCCCTGCATCCGCCAGGCACGCGCCGGTAACGAGGCCCACGTAACCGGAGCCGAAGATCGTAATTCGCATACGTAATATTCTGATTTAACTAGGAAAAAGTTCCTAAAAGCCTAGCGGTTTTAGGGGGTCAAGTAAAGGCGCCGGCGGTCGTATGAAGGTGAATTCACCCGCCCGCACCGACGAGCGCACGCTGCCCATCGACCCGGGTTGCAAGAGTGACGCGCGCCCGAGGAGTTCACCTAGGTCCAAGGATTCGCCAGCAGCTTCCGCTCCCAAGCCAACGAACTGGACACGATGGCCGCGAGGTCGTCGTAGCGCGGCTGCCATCCGAGCTCGGCGCGTATCCGGTCGGCGCGCGCCACCAGATAGGCCGGATCGCCGGCGCGGCGCGCTTCTTCGCGAATGGTGAGCGCCTGGCCGGCCACCGCCTCCACCATGCGCAACACCTCGCGCACCGAATAGCCATGCCCGTAGCCCACGTTCAAGGTCACCGAGGAACCGTCCGCGCGCAGGTAATCGAGGGCCCGCAGATGAGCTGACGCCAGGTCCTCGACGTGCAGGTAGTCGCGTACCCCGGTGCCGTCCGGCGTCGGAAAATCGCTGCCGAACACCGCCACATGCGGGCGCTTGCCCACCATCGCTTCGCAGGCCACTTTCGTGAGCAGTGTCGCGCCCGGTGTGGCCTGGCCGATGCGCCCCTTCGGGTCGGAGCCGGCCACATTGAAGTATCGCAGCGCCACATAGCGCAGGGGATTTACGGCCGCAACGTCCCGCAGCATCCATTCGCTCATGAGTTTGGAGGTGCCATAGGCGTTGATCGGCCGCGTCGGCGAATCCTCGCCGGCATACCCGTCCTCCGGCATGCCGTAGACCGCGGCAGTCGACGAAAAGACGAAATTCTTCACGCCGTTGTCGATACAGGCCTGCAATAGGCTGCGGGTCGAGCAGGTGTTGTTGCCGTAGTACTTGAGCGGCAGCGCCACGGACTCCGGAACGATGGTGTGGGCTGCGAAGTGCATGACCGTGTCGATGCGATGCGCCGCCATCAATTGGGACACCAGGGCGTAGTCGCCCACATCGGCCACCACCAGTTCACCGGCGGTCACCGCCTGGCGAAAACCCTTGCCGAGGTTATCGATGACCACCACCCCTTCGCCGGCTTCGCCCAGCTGACGCACGACATGGCTGCCGATGTAGCCGGCGCCGCCGGTGACGAGGATGCTTCCGTTGGACATTGAGCCGGCGTCGAACTAGCGGCTATGGACGGGCAGTGTCGGTAGGACCCGTGATCCGAGTGATCCGACGAACTTTCAAGCTGGTGACCTTGCGATCATCCGGCGCCACGGCAGCCTGGCGCGCCAAGACGAGATCGTGCGATTCGGGTGCCGGCTTGTATTCCACCACGACATCGCTCAGCAACTGGAGCGAACGGTGGCAGTCATATCGATTCATCGCCGCCAGAATCTCGTCCAACTGCGCCTGCACCTTCTCCCAGGGTAAGGAGTGCTCGATAGCCCGAAGTATCATGGGGTGCTGGGTACCGGTGACATTGTTTCCGATCAGCAGCTCTTCGAATAGCTTTTCGGCCGGACGCAACCCGGTGTATCGGATCTCGATGTCGCCGTCCGGATGCTCGTCGTCCCGAACGGTCAATCCCATGAGCTTGATCATGCGCCTCGCCAGGTCGCCGATCCGCACCGGCTTGCCCATGTCGAGCACGAACACATCGCCGCCTTCCGCCATGGATCCCGCCTGGATGACCAGCTGCGCCGCTTCGGGGATGGTCATGAAATACCGGATGACCTCGGGGTGAGTGACGGTGACCGGGCCGCCGGCCCTGATTTGCTCGTTGAACAGAGGCACCACGGACCCCGAGGAGGCCAACACATTGCCGAAGCGCACCATGCAGAACCGCGTCTTGCTGCCGCGCCGGTGCAGCCCTTGCAGAACCATCTCGGCAAACCGCTTCGTAGCCCCCATGACATTGGTCGGGTTCACGGCCTTATCCGTGGAGACCAACACGAAAGTTTCCACATCCGCCTCGTGCGCCGCTTCGGCTGCGTACCAAGTGGAAATCACATTGTTGTAGATGCCCTCGATCACATTCTGTTCGACGATGGGGACATGCTTGTACGCCGCGGCGTGGTACACCGTCTGCACCCGATAGGCCGACAGGATGTCGCGAAATCGAGCTTTATGGTGCGCATTGCCGATCAGGCCGACCAACTCCACGGTCAGTCCATTTTGCGCGGCAAAGGTCCGCAACTCGCGCTCGATGTTGTACAGCGCGAGTTCGGACATCTCGAAAAGCAACAGGCGCTTCGGGCCCAACCCAATGATTTGCCGACATAATTCTGAGCCGATCGAGCCGCCGGCACCGGTGACCATGACCACCCGGTCGCGAATGCAGGCGTCAAAAAGACCCGCCTTGGGCGGCACTGAGTCACGGCCCAACAAGTCGCAGACATCCACTTCCCGGATGTCGCCGACCGATGCAATCCCGGTGACGAGTTGCTCGAACTCGGGCACGGTCTGGACGTGCACGCCCAAGGGCTCGAGCGAACTTAAGATTTCACGCCGACGGCGTCGAGTGAGCGAAGGTAGCGCAAGCAATACTCGGTCGAGGCTCTTGGCCTTGATGAGATCCGGCAATTCCGACGGGGAGTAGACCTTGATGCCATTGACCATGCGGTTACGCAGACTCTTGTTGTCGTCGATGAACACCAGGGGATCGAAGGCTCGCGTGGTCGACAATACCGTGGACAGCCTCGCGCCCGCCTCCCCGGCCCCATAGATCGCCACTCGCGCGACCGTCGGTTGGAGGTAGCGCGTCAACAGGTAGTAACGCACGACGAAGCGCGACCCGGCAACGTACAATAAGGCGATACAGGAGTAGATCGTGATAACGCTCGGGGAGAGCGCGGGTAAGCTGAACGCGGACCCGATCAAGCCCAGCAACAGACCACTCAAGGCAACCGCGAAGGCGACCGCAAACACCGCCTTGTGCCCCAAAAAGCGAATCACGGCCCGGTACAGACCCAAGCGCACGAATATGGGAAGGCTGACGGCGACCACCGCCAGATAAGCGGGCCAGTCGGAGGCTTTAAACGCCGGAAAGCCGGCCTTGAGGCTGACCGCGGCCCAGAGAGCCATGGGCATCATGATGGTATCCACGCAAGTCGAGATTACGCGCTTCGTTGGGCGCGGCAGATCGACGGTCTGCCTTATGTAATCGTCAGAATTGCTTCGGAACTTCGAATCCAACGCGAACCTCCTTGACACGTATCCACAGCGCGCCCCACATCCGTTGGGGTTTTTTGCTCTCCCGATGCGAGGAGTATCGTCTCCCTACCGCCAAGTGTACATAATAAATCGCTGTGCCATCCACTCTGCCGACGAAAGTAACGATGAGTTAATGCGTGCGTGCCAGCGCCTTCAACGCATGAGACACCGATTGGTTGACCGATGCTCGAGAGTTACAGCCGCGCGTCGGCTAAATGTTCCCGGAACCAGGCGTACGTGGACTCGATGCCTCGTCGCAGAGGTATCTTCGGGCGCCAGCCAAGTTCGCTCAACCGCGTCACGTCGAGCAATTTACGGGGGGTGCCATCCGGCTTGGTATCGTCAAATACAATCCTGCCGGTGTAGCCAATCGCCGACACTACGATTTCCGCAAGTTCGCGAATGGTCACATCCTCACCCCAACCAATGTTTACGATCGGTTCGGCGTCATAGCCCTGTAAAAGGTACAAAATGGCGTCCGCCAGATCATCCACGTGAAGAAATTCCCGCCTCGGCGTACCCGTGCCCCATACCGTCACGCTCGCATCGCCGCGCTTGTTGGCTTCGTGAAACCGCCGTATCAACGCCGGCAAGACATGGGAGTTCTGCAAATCGAAGTTATCGCCGGGGCCATACAAATTCGTCGGCATCAAGGAAATCGCGTTGAATCCAAACTCCCGGCGATAGGCTTGGCACATCTTCACACCCGCGATCTTGGCGATGGCATACCACTCATTCGTCGGTTCGAGCGGGCCCGTGAGAAGATAATCCTCCTTGATGGGCTGGGGGCTGAGCTTGGGATAGATACAGCTCGATCCCAGAAATACGAACTTCTTGACCCCCGAACGATAGGCGGCGTCGATGACGTTGTCTTGGATTACCAGATTGTCCCGGATGAAGAGCGCCGGCCGGGAGTTGTTGGCGTGAATTCCCCCCACCCGGGCGGCCGCCATGATGACCGCCTCCGGATGTTCGGCCTCAAAAAACCGGCGAACGGCAGCCTGGTCCGTAAGATCGAGCTCTTGGTGCGACTTCAGCACCAGATTGGTGTGACCCGTTCGCTCAAGGGCCCTGACTACTGCCGAACCCACCAATCCACGGTGGCCCGCCACGTAAATTCGAGATATTTGCGTTAACTGCACGGGATTTACTCGTGGTGGCTGTAGACTTTGTAGCCTTCTTTGGCGACCAAGGCGTCCCGCCTGGCGAGATCCAAATCTGCTTCGACCATTTCCGCCACTAGTTCCGGGAAACTCACCTCCGCGGTCCAGCCTAGTTTTTGCCGCGCCTTGGTGGCGTCACCCAAGAGCGTCTCCACTTCGGTTGGCCGGAAATAACGCGGGTCCACCCGCACTAGCCTACGGCCGGTAACGCTGTCGATTCCGACTTCGTCCACGCCATCACCCTGCCACTCGATCTGCATATCCAGGAGCGAACCGGCGGCCACCACGAAGTCTCGCACCGAAAATTGCTTCCCGGTGGCGATGACGAAGTCCTCCGGTGAATCTTGTTGCAACATCAGCCATTGAGCCCGCACATAGTCTCGGGCATGACCCCAATCGCGCCGCGAATCCAGATTTCCGAGATGCAGGGTTTCCTGCAGGCCGACCTTGATGCGCGTCAGGGCGCGCGTGATCTTGCGCGACACGAAGGTCTCACCGCGCATCGGCGATTCGTGGTTGAACAAGATACCGTTGCAGGCGAACAGACCATACGCCTCGCGATAGTTGACCGTAATCCAATAGGCATAGACCTTTGCGGCTCCGTAGGGCGAGCGAGGATAGAAGGGCGTGGTTTCCCGCTGCGGGATCTCCTGAACTTTACCGAACATCTCAGAGGTGGACGCCTGGTAGAAGCGGGTTTTTTGCTCTAGACCCAATATTCGAATGGCCTCCAGCACCCGGAGCGTACCCACCGCGTCGGAATTCGCAGTGTATTCCGGCGTCTCGAACGACACCGCCACATGGCTTTGCGCAGCCAGATTATAGATCTCATCCGGCTGAACTTCCTGGATGATCCGAATCAGGTTGGTGGAATCCGTGAGATCCCCGTAGTGCAGTTTGAGCCGCACGTTCTTTTCGTGGGGATCCTGATAAAGATGATCGATTCGATCAGTATTGAACGACGAGGCGCGGCGTTTAACACCATGTACCGTATATCCCTTCGCAATAAGGAATTCAGCGAGATAAGCACCATCTTGCCCGGTAATGCCGGTGATTAACGCAGTTTTTGCCAATTGGTCGCTCCGAAGACAGGTCCCAAAGTTCTGGGTGCGGTAATCGTGCCATTCTTATGTGGATATCGTCTATCCAATTTGAAGTCATGAAGCAAATTGCCCATCGCGACGGGTAGAAGTTACAAATGTGACATATGGACAATCGAGTGGGAAATAGAGGTATCCATCCGCCGAACCAGTTCAACTATCGTCGGCGAGCGCAGCGCGCACCGAAAGCAGCGTCTGCACTCGGGGAGGCCTGGAGAAGATCCAGCGAAGAATGCGCGCGCCGTGCGAGATGCCATACCAAGGGACGGTGGCGGAGTCCGGGATCTGGGCGGCGCCTTCTTTCAGTTCCAATCGAGCCTCGCGGCTCGGCCAAATTCTGCTGCTCATGAACCCGATCGCTTCTCGCGGCGTGCGGGACCATTCCACTCCCGGAAACGCCGCAATGCGAATATTCGACCATGAGACATCTGCCAGTCGCTGGCGCCGCGCGAGTTTCTCCAGCAACCACGGACACTCCACGCTCAGACTTGCAAAGAGATCCGGCGGGATTGTGAGAGGATAATAACGCGCCGTTAGCATCATCGGCGCCAACGCCCACCACAGTGTGCGACCGTCCGGGCGCATCGCGAGCAGTTCCTCCCAGTCGGCGGGACCAAAGCGTCCCGCCAACAGCGCAATGTCGTGCAACTGAATGAGTCGAAGTGCGCGCGCCCTTATGTTCCCTGCCGCGTGCAGCAATAGATGCAACATGAGAGACGCAGTCGAGGAATAGGCGTTGAGGCCGGGGTGCGCCGCACGTGGAAACAGGAACTGCGTGATGTCCGCTGCCATGACCGGGAGGTGTTCCGCAATCCGTGTATGCACTTCGATTTTGACTGTGTTGTCGACGTGCTCGCCCAATCTGACGTGCGTCGAGACTTTTCTGACTCGCGGCTGAAACACCTGGTGGCGGCGGGTAGTAAAGGCGGCTGTGTAGTCGCAAGCGTCGAGCACCCGAGCAACCGCCTCCTCGTCGTCACTGCGAACCAGCAGATCGATATCGCCCATTGGGCGCTGGCCGGTCGTATAGATTCCGCTCGCGTGCAGGGCCGCGCCTTTCAGCCCCATGAGCGCTACGCCCTCAATCCGCGCTTGCGAATCGATCGCATTCAACAAACTCGCAATCCGCAAGTGCCGCGCGTCGGATTGCTTGCGTTGCTCGTGGAGAAACCAGCGCCAACTTTCGGGACCTTCCCAGCGTAGGCCATCGTAGAGAAGCGGCGACACACCTTGCATCCCCGCTACCGCCCGAGCGATGTGCCACTCGAAATCCGTCCAGCGCGGCGGTTCCTGCGTAGGGACGGCCAGTTCACGCGCCAGACTCTCAGTGGTCGTGCGCAGTGCTGCTGCAACCTTGGTCAGCGATGGTAGAGCCACCGGGGTGCTCTTCACGGGCTGATCCTGATCCCGCGCTCGGCGCACCATGGATTCGCGCGGGGGTAAGTGCTTTCGACCAAAATGAAGAGCATGCTGGACGTGTGCCGATGTTGTGCAACTACTACGGATCCACTCGACTGGCCCGCGGTGAGGGCCAGCGCGAGGCTGATGTTATGTGAGTACCGGATTCGGCCGTTGAGGTTATAGAGGAGAACATTGCGCAGTTGAGTAGGTCAGAAACCGGCCCTTGGATGTAACGGGATATGCCAAGTCTGGCCGGTAGCTTGCCGCGCTTCTAGATATTTCGATAACTTACTGAATGTATTAGGAAAGCCACCCCCTGTCGGAAGGCTCGATCGAGCATCGACCGATACCTAACCCGGACGCGGCTGGCGCCCCGCACCGAGCAGAGAGGCAATCGCTATCAGGGGGGCCAACGCCGCGATGGCGCACAGCATGGCGCGTGCCGGATAGAGGGCGGCAATCCAGGCCCATGGGAATAACCAGAATAAGTTGATTACGATGACCAGAACGGTGACCGGTAAATGCGCTTTCCATCGTCTGGCGAGGTTCTGATAGGCATGCTGACGATGCGCTTCAAACCATCGGTCACCTCGCACGACCCGTGTCAGCAGCGTGACGGTAGCATCTACCACGAAAACCCCACTCAAGATCATCCACACTTCTATGCGGGCGACGCTGTGTCGACTTGCCGCAAGTCCCAGAACAGCGAGCGTAAATCCAAGAAATCCACTGCCGACGTCGCCCATGAAAATACTCGCCGGCGGCCAATTCCAGACGAGAAAACCCAGCGCCGCGGCGGCCAATACCACCATCGCGGCCGTCAAACCACTGTCTCCGCCGTATCTCCAGTTGAGAAGGGCACCGGCCCCCGCCACAAAGACGGCCTCGCTGCCCGCTATGCCGTCTATGCCGTCCATGAAGTTGAAGAGGTTGGTTGACCAGGTCAGCGCCATCAGGCCGAGTAGGCTACCCGCCCAGACTCCATGCAACCCCATATTTCGAAGGGTCTGCTCCGTGATGCCACCCAGGACCATCACCGCCAGGATAGCCGCGACAATATGCACGCAAATTCGGATGCTTGCCGGCAAGGTATTGCGATCGTCCAGGTACCCTGTCAGCGCAACAGCGCCACCTCCTGCGACCAGCACGAACGCCAGGCTGGGTTGAAGGAATCCGACGGAAACGAGAAATGCGAGGGCGCCCATAAACGCGATTACAATCGCGAGACCGCCTCCTCTTGGGGTCGGCGTTACGTGTGAACTTCGCATATTTGGAACATCCAATATTGCGTTGCGAAGCGCGTGCCGGCGGACAAGCGCCGTCGCGAACCACGCAATGAGGAATGTGCCGATTGCGACGCAACCGGTATTGACCACATCGCTCACGAGCGACTTCGCGTAAGCCAAACCAGAACCGCAAACTGAGTCAGCATTCCCAAACCGCCTTCGAATTTTCAATCAATGTTGGCCCGTCCCCTCAAAGCAAGCACTACACGTAGAGCCGCGTCTCCGTCCCATAGCGCAGGTCGCCCGCCGGCGGTGTGCGAGCTCAGCTGCGATGGATGATCCATGAGTCCGCGGCGGATCGCGACCGCGCGAACGAACACCGTTCCCGGCGCCGCGAGCGCGAAAGTCGACGCCATCAATAACAACAGGAATGCATCAGGTGGCATTTTTTGTTCGATAATATACGTCAACCATACCCTGCAAATCGGCGCCCAGCCCCGGATTCGGTCTCCAGCCAAGTACCGTGGTTGCGCGCGTTGAATCGATTTCGAATGACGTGCTCAATCGTTCCAATTCCGCGCCTCGTCCGATGGATTTCGCCAAAATCGAAAGCAACGCCGCAGGTACCCGCGCTTGCTTCACCTTGATGTTCATGGCGGCCGCGATGGCCTCGATGAGTTCGCGCGTCGTCACGGGTGTCGTGTCGGCGGCGACGAATAATTGCTGGTCTTCGACCGGAATTTCCAGGCATTTCCACAGCAAGTCACAAAACGGCCGCAATCCGAGGAAATTGCGCTTCGCATGGATGGCGCCGAACGGCAGCGGCAGGCGGGCATCAATCCAGCGCATCAATTTCAAAAAATTGCCTTTCGCATTCGGCCCATAAATGAGAGCCGGCCGGATGACTATCAGTTTCGTGGAATGCGGAACGAGAAGTGCGCGCAGCGATTCTTCCGCCTCCCATTTCGATATGGCGTACGGTTCGGTGGGGCGCGCTGCGTCGGCTTCCGAAAAGGGATGTCCTTCGGTCAATCTGCCGTAAACCCCGATGGAACTCACGAATATAAAACGCTCGACGGCGGCGGCCCGGCACGCGCGGAACAAGTTCACCGTAGGTTCGACGTTGACGGCCCGGTATTCAACGAGCGGATTCGAGTGCCGTTCGCGCAGAATGTGAGTCCGCGCCGCCAAGTGAATGACCGAGCCGACACCCTGAAGCTCATGTTCCCAGCTTGCGGTGCGAATGTCCGCAATCCGCACGGTTTGCACCCCGGGGGTTTCGATTCCATTCGCACCGCGCACCACGGCCACGACGGAGCGGCCAGAATGGCGCAAAGATTCGATCAGAGCTCTGCCGATGAAGCCGTCTGCGCCGGTCACCAGGATCCGGCTCACGATGCGGATCGGCTCAAGTGGCGCATTCTGACCCGGCAACCGATGCGACGATCGAGCGATAGCCCTCGAGGCCGATTTCCCTGCACAAATGCTGCCTGTAGTAGCTCATGGCGGATTCCCCCATCTGTTTGAGGGCGGCAGGCTCGGACGCGAACTCGACCAGCCGCGCCGCGAGTTCGAGGTGCTCGCCATTGTCAATGCTGATTCCCCCGCCGGATTTCGATATGAGCCGATCCACGTCGCTGTTCTTTGGACCCACATAGACCGTAGGAATTCCTCGCGCCATTTGACCGAGCAGTTTACTTGGGACCACCAATCCGTCAAAACCCGGCAAAAGACTCACGATGCCCATGTCGGCAACTCCGAGGCTCAACGGCACCAGATGATCCGGCATCCATGGCTTGAAAAGGACCAAATCCTCGATCGCCAGCGACCGCACCAGCTCTTGCGCTTCCGCGATCCGGCTTCCCGTGCCGATTATGACCATCCGGAGCCCGGATAACGAGGTCCGGGCCACCGCAATCGCGCGCAGCATGGTCTCTGCATCATGCGCTCTGCCCAGATTACCCGAATACAAGACCACGAACTTGTCGGACAGATCCCATTCGGTCCTCAAACGATTGAATGGTCCTCGGACCAATTGTAGATCGCCCGTCGCCCAGTTCGATATTTCGCGAAGCCGGCCGGCGGCGACGCCTTTGTCCCGAAGCCGAGCGCTCATCGTGGGACCCAAGGAGACCACGCAGGCAGCGCGCCTATATGCCCATCGATACATGGCGGTCAAAACTCCGGCTGCCCGGCTTCCTTTCCTGATCATACCGTGCGCAATCATTACTTCGGGATAGAGATCCTGCGCAATCAAGATCACCCGCCTTCGCAAGAACAGCGCCATGGCGCCCGCCGCCACCACATTCAGCGGCGGGTTCGTTTGCACCATGAGTATCGTTCGCCGGGCGTGAAACAGCACGAAAGCGAAGGCAACGACGGAAAACCAAAATTGGCTCAGCAGCCCTTTCGGCCGATGCAAGAACGGCGGGAGTTTGGGCACATAGCTAATCTTGACCCCACTCTTGCCCGGATCCTCGCTGCTCGAAGCGCCGCCCGGCGAATCCACCGCCACATACTGATCGCGACCGCAGACGACCGAGACTTGGTAGCCCGCATTGGCGAGACCCATCGTAATATCGCGCGGAATCTGGGCGCCGCTCCAGCCCTCGGGAAAATAGTACTGCTCGATGAATATGATCGGCCGGGGCATGATCGATTTATGGGTCACGGGCTGCCCCCGCCGACCTCGGCGTGCTGCAGGACTACTTCCAGCGCGCCCTTGATCGCCTGCACGGCCAGTGAAGCAACCCGGCTTGCCAGATTCAGAAAACGATCCACGCAACGGCCCCTATCTACCCGTGATTTGCTTCAAGATGTCGCTCACGCGCCTGTCGAACTGGTCCTGACCGTGCGAATCGGTCCTGGCAAGCCCCATCAGGGAAAGTCTCTTTGCGAGGCGATCATCCGCCCAGATCGACCGGATCTTGTCCGCCATGTCCTCTGCGGAAGCCGGATTGAAATAGAGGGCGGCATCGCCGAGTTGATCGCGCATGGCGTAAACGTCGGATACCAGCACCGGACATCCCAAAGCGTGAGCCTCCAGGGGCGGAATATTGGTCGGGCCGAAGAAAGTCGGCATCACCAGAGCGCGGGCGCGCTCATAGAACCCACGAATGTCCGAATCGGGCACGTGTCCGACAAAACATACGCGCTCCGAGACGCCGGACGCGGCAGTCGCAGCGCGGACATCCTCAAAGGCGTGGCGCTTGGCGCCGGTCAGCACCAAAGCGATGTCGGGATGGAACGATGCAACGATCCCAATCGCGTCAAACAGCGTCTTATGGTTTTTGTGCGGCCAAAACTGCGCCGGATAGTAGAGAAACTTTGCCGGAAGACTGTAGTGGACGTCGAAGTCGACGCGGGTCGAGGAGGTCCTTAGGTAGCCCGGATGGACGTATGGCAGCACGTGTATTTTGCCGCCGCTGGTTCCGTAGCAATCCATGACATGCCGCCGGCCCAGGTCGGAATCCACCAGGATGGCGATGCATCCCTCGGCGATGCCGCGAAAGCGGTGTTCGCGCGTGCGGTACCTCAACCACGATCCAACCTCTGGGAATGAACGTTCGTAACGATGCATCAAGTCGTGGATCGTGCCGATTGATTTGCCTTCGAACTGGTAGCTCATGGCATCTTGCGCCGGGAAAATCCAATAATCGCAGTTCAGGGCGGACAGATTGCGGGCCAACGGATTGAGCCACCTGCCGAACTTGCGCGCTGCACGGCAGGGAAGGCCCGCCAGCATTGCCATCTCGGCAAACCGCATGCCGGTGACTCCGCACCGAACGGGCCGGCCGGACACATTGAGCCGGGCAAGGATAGGGATCCAGGCGACGTCCACATAGGCAAACTCGAAACGAAAATCAGCCGGCGGCAGACGCGTGAGCGCTTCCACGACGGACTGGGCGTATTGAAACATGCCGCCGTTGCGGGGGCGCACTCCCAGAAACATTCCAATCGTTAGGGGCGTGCGATTTCTGGTCTCCACGGGTTCCTATCGTGCACTACTGCGCGTTCTTGCGTGCGACAACGCACAGACTCCAAGTATCCACGGACGGAGGACTGCGGGTGACCCA
>Ga0179587_10000165_pt1 | contig 28481 bp, 24 predicted proteins | sample CZODoug2_1_08_16_FD_185932 | JGI IMG/M metagenome (GOLD analysis project Ga0179587, IMG submission 185932) | Vadose zone soil fungal communities from Angelo Coast Range Reserve, California, USA - CZODoug2_1_08_16fungal | ecosystem: Environmental > Terrestrial > Soil > Vadose zone | place: USA...
CGGTATGGGCGGCGGATCAGCTCGTGCTCATCGTCAGCGCGGACAGCAAAGTGGAACAATTGGATTCGCTTGAAGTCAGAAAGTTGTTTCTCGGCCTGACCGTGACCCAGAACGGGGATCGGCTACGGCCGGTGCTCGATGAAGCCGATGCCCGCGTCAAGGAAATATTTCTGCAGAATATCGTTTCCATGTCGGATACGACCTATGACCGCAGCTTGCTGCGCCTGGCCCTCATTCAGGGTCAAATAAAACCGATTGCCTACAAGGACATCGCGCTGCTGCTAAAGGCTGTCGAAGCCGACCCAACAGCCGTGAGCTATGTCTGGGCCAAAGATGTGGCTCACGACTCCCGAATCAAGATTTTGCGGGTACTATGGTACGACTGACATGGTGCGAGTAAGGCCCTCTTTCGCGAGTTACGTCACGCTGTGCGTGGTGGCAGTGCACATCGTCCTGCTGCCGGCGCTGTTCTTCGGGATGGGATATGTGATTCGCAAGAGTCACGAAGATCTGTTCGTCGAGCATGCAAGGACCTTCGCCCGGGTGCTCGCGGAAGAATTCGAAGTCGGCGTCGCGCTCGACTCCCGCCAGCGAACGGAGGATCTCCTCGATCTCGCGGTCCTCCACGGGGAGGCGCGCTATGCGGAGCTGTTCGATCACGGCGTCGGCACCCGCAGCCGGCTCGGATCACCCGATATCGCGGTGCCCCGGCACACGGATTTGGGCTTTGGTCAGGGGGGCGACGATATCTACTTCATCGTGTTGCCCATCGTGCATGCGGGTCACAACGCCGAATTGCGCCTGGGCTTCGACGAGTTGCCCGCGGAGGATCGGATTCACCTCGCCCTCGGTCGCATGCTGTGGTTGCTGGGCGGCTATTTGAGCGTGGCGATCAGCATCGCCATCGTCCTGAGCTACCGTCTGTCGCGACCGATTCATCGATTGCAGGATTTGTCCCGCGCCATCGCCTCCGGCGACTACGCGCGGGTACTCGATGTCAGCACCGGAATTCGCGAGCTTCACGACCTGGCGGTGGATCTCGAACGTATGCGTCACGAACTGGTCGGCGTCAATCACCGACTTCAGGACAAGATCAAGGAAAAGGAGCAATCCGAGGCGCGACGCGAAGAATTGCAAAGGCAGCTACGGCATCGCCAACGACTGGAAACGGTCGGCACGCTCGCCGGCGGCATCGCCCACGAAATCAACAATGTGCTCGTACCCATCATCCTCTTTACGAGCACGGTACTGAAGGATGCGGCGCTTGCGGGCGGATCGCGCGCGAATCTCGAGCGGGTGCTGGCGGCGGCACGACGCGCCAAGGACGTCGTCAAGAAGATTCTTACGTTCACCCGCGAGCTCGACGAGGCGAAGCTAGCCTTGATCGATCTACGGGTTGTGGAGACGGAAGGACTGAATTTCTTCTCCGCGCTGGCGCCGCCCAGTGTTGAGATACGGACGGAAATCGCCGAAGCGATTCCACTGGTGAAGGCCGATGCGACGCTCGCGTTGCATCTCATGATAAATTTGTGCACAAACGCCTATCAGGCGATGGAGGGTGCGGATGGCGTGCTGACCATCGGTCTGCGCTACTCCGAACCTGCCGACGACGGCAGCGGCGCGCAGCCGCGCGTCGAGTTGTGGGTCGGCGACACGGGGCACGGCATGGACCCGGATACGGTCGAGCGCATATTCGAGCCGTTCTTCACCACGCGTTCGGTGGGCCAGGGGACCGGTCTGGGGCTTTCGGTGGTTCATGGAATTGTCGAAAGCTTCGGCGCCAGCATTACGGTGGAGACGAAAATTGGCGCCGGCACCACATTCAGGGTATTTTTTCCGGCAATCATCCAGGTCAATACGGCAGGCGATGTGATGGCCGCCGATGCTTGAGGCGAAATGCAACGAATACTGATCGTCGACGATGAGCGCGACGTGCGCGATTCAGTCAAATGCGTGCTTGATCTCGCCGGATATGTGGTGCTTACCGCCGAGAATGCGACGGACGCACTGGAACAGCTCGGGCGCACTCCGATGGATCTCGTCATTACCGACATCATCATGCCGAAAATAAACGGCGTGCAAGCCATCCAATCGATTCGCAAGGCCTTTCCCCTGGTCCGCATCGTCGCCATATCAGGGGGTGGCAACTTCGGCGTCGCGGGCTATCAACCCACCGCGATAGCGACCAATGCCTACCTTGCATCGGCCGAGGAGGCGGGAGCGCATCTCGTGCTCACCAAGCCGTTTGAGGCCGAGGACTTGCTCGCGGCGGTCGAGAAAGTCCTCGGCGTCGGTCACGCCTGAGCGGCGCCGTTCGGTAACACCCAGAGCAGAGTCGACGACGAGCGGCGTATTTTGGCCTCAATTGGGCGAGGAGTACCGTGCCCCGACGAAGTCTCTTGACAATACATGCATATGCATGCATAATGCGGTTGAGGTAAATTCAATGAAACTGCAATCGCTTCCCTGTTACTGCGCGACACTCCGCCAAGCGGCGCGAGCGGTGACCGTTTTGTACGAGGAGGTCCTCGCAGACAGCGACCTCCATGCCACGCAATACACGGCGTTGCAGCTGCTAAAGTTTGTTCCGAACCTGACTACGACAGATCTTGCCGATGCGCTGGGGATCGACCAGACCACCTCAACGCGAACCCTGGCTCTGATCAAAAAGAGTGGCCTCGTGATCGATACTCCCGGCAGCGATCGTCGCGAGAGGCGCTGGGCGTTGACCTCCGCAGGCGAGACGACGTTTCGGAGGCTGAAACCCAAGTGGGAGGCCGCGCAGGCGGCATTTGAGAAGCGACTGGGGCGCGTCGAAGCCGAGGCGCTCAAGAAAGCGTCCTATCTTGCGGCCAGCAAGCTGGCGGCGGGTTGAGGCAGCAATCGATCGTTTTTTGGTATATACATGCATATACATGCACTTTTTGTTCGAACTCACAACTGGAGAGATCATCATGACTTCATCGAATCTCGTTAAGACGTCAAACCGTTCGCTGGTGCTGTTGTCCGCGGCATTTCTACTGCAAACCGGCGGCGCCCTAGCGGCGGCTCGCGCAGGCGACGCCCAGACGCAGGCGAGGGAACTGGTTTCCCAAACCATAGGCGGCCGGTCGGTTGCCGCTCAATCGAACGCTCTTGCTGACGGCACATCTCTGGCTGCGCTGGATCCTCAGGAGCAAGCACGCCGGGTCCTCTTGGGCGCACCAAGCGCCGGCACTGAAGCGGAAGTGGCCGCCCCACGGTATGCGAAATCGACATCACCGGCTGGGGTCGTTGGGCAAGGCCATTCTCGCGCGCATTCCGATGCCCAAGAAATGGCCCGACGGATGATCCTGGGCACGGTGATTTGACGGCGCAGATGGTAAATGGGAGCTTGCAGCCTCGCTGCTCGACTCCTGCAGGAGCAGGTTCGCCCGTAGTGAGTCGGTCGCGAAGGCCGAGCGTCTTGTGTACCTGAAGCTCATGGAAAAGACCCAGAACACGGATCCTTTCAAGTTCATTCTCTATTCGGCGAAGATCGGGGAGCAGGTTCCGCAAATGGGGGTACCCTCGCTTTCCGTGCAATAACATACGGTAAGATGCACGGTATGCGAATCGCCGTCATGGGTGCCGGTGCGGTAGGATGCTACTACGGTGGCATGCTGGCCCGCGCGGGCCATCAAGTCATGTTGATCGGGCGCATGCAGCACGTGGAGGCCATTCGTTGGCATGGATTGCTGATGGATACGACAGGTTTTCGAGCGCACGTTCCGGTCCGAGCCAGCACCGAGGTCCGCGACATCCAAGGCGCGTCACTGGTGCTCTGCTGCATCAAGTCGAACGATACCGAGAATGCGGCGGCCATGATGGCGCCGTTCGTGGGGCCCGATGCCATCGTACTCAGCCTGCAAAATGGCGTCGATAACGCCAAGCGACTTCATGCGCTGCTCCTGCGCACCGTGTATCCGGCCGTGGTTTATGTGGCCGCGGAGATGGTGGGGCCAGGGCACCTCAAGCACCATGGCCGGGGTGAGCTCGTGGTCGGGCCATCAGCGATGAGCGCGGAAATGCGCGAAGACTTCGCGAACGCCGGGGTACCGGTGCACGTCTCGGACAATGTGGTTGGCGAGCTCTGGGCGAAGCTCATTTTAAACTGCGCCTACAATGCCATCTCCGCCATTACGAAGCTGCCTTACGGCCTTCTGTTCGAGAATGCAGGCGCGAGAGATCTCATGCGGTTGGTAGTGCATGAATGCGTGGCGGTGGCGCAGCGCGAGTCGATCACCGTGCCGGGTGATAGCTGGCAAGAAGTGGAGCGTATCGCCGCAACGATGTCGGGACAGTTTTCCTCCACCGCCCAGGACTTGATGCGAGGGCGGCGCAGCGAGATCGATCATCTCAATGGTTATATCGTTCGGAGGGGAAAATCGCTGGCAATCGATACGCCGGCGAACCAAGCCCTGTATTCTATCGTCAAGTTACTGGAAAGCGCGTTCACCGCCGATCAGGCGTGACGTCGACTTCAGCATTTTGCGGCACTAGGACCTCGGGGTGGTAGCGTGTCCGGTGGCGCCGCCGCGAGTGAATTCGAATTGCAGCAGCCACTTTCGAGAGTCGTGGTTGCCCGCCGGGGAGAACTTCCATTTTCTGGCGGCTTTGGTTGCCAGGCGGGCGAAATACTTGCTTGGACCTGGATTTTCGAGGGTTTCGTCGACCACATTGCCCGAGCTATCGACAGTCACGCGAACCGCAACCATGATGTGGCCGCGAATGGTGTCGCGGTTGCGGCGCGGAACGACTGGAATCTCTTCGTGGAGCACGGACGGCAACCTGTTCGCCAACGGCTGCGTGGGTTGAGAAGGAGCAGAGGCCCCAGGAGGCGCAGACAGAGACGTCTCTGGATTCTGCGAAGCGGCTGTGGGCGGAGCAACTTGGTGCAACGAAGTTCGAGAACCAAGCACGTGCAAGCCAACCCACGCTGCGACTACTACTATAGCGAGTACTGCGATCGCCTGGAGGAACGAGCGTTGTTTCGGCGACTCCTCCAGAGGAGTGGCTCGGTTCGGAACTTCGCGCACGCGAGGCTTAGCTATTGATACGAGTGGCTGCGGTGCTGACACGAGCGGTCTAGCTGCCGAAAGGGGAGGCCGAGGTTCTGAAACTACCGGCATTTGCGGCGCTGGATTGATCTGGGCCTCCACGTCGGCAACCGTGGGGCGGCTGGCGGGGTTGCGATTTAAGCATTGCCGGACGATCGCCACGAACGTGGGAGGAAGAGCGGCGGGGAAGGAGGCGGTTTCGGAGTTACTATCAGGCCACGAAGGAAGGTGCTGCGTGAGAGCCTCAACCATGGTTATGCCGAGACCCCAGATATCGCCGGCTGAGGAAAAACTGTGGTGTTTTGCTTCTGGAGGATCATACACGGAAGATCTGGCGATATTTGCCGTGGATTCGCCGGCGGGCCGGACGGTATCACTCGCCAGTCTCAGCTGATCGTTGACGGCTAGAATGTTCGATGGCTTCAGCCGGCCGTGCACCAGGTTCTTGCTGTGAAGGAAAGCCAAGGCGCTCAGGGTGGGAGGCAGCATTTCCCGTACTTCGCCGGAAGTTAGGGCCCGTTGTGCAAGAATTTGCGAGAGAGTCTGTTCAGCGTATTCCATCACGACGAAGAGAAATTGGAGACCTCCGAGCTGGCAGCGCCCCGCCTCGAAAAGTCGAATCAGATGAGGATGGGCGAAGGTGGCCGCCGTCGTCCAATGCGAGAGCTGTGCCTGCGCCAGAGCCGGAATAGCCGGCACCAACTTGAGCGCGGCATCGGGAAGGCTTTGCGCCTTATATTCGGTAAGGAATACTGCACTATGGTCAGAGGCGCTCAGCAAGCGGCGGAGGGGAAAGACTCCGTTGATGACCTGGCCTTCCCACTTCGTCCAGACCTCAGTCATTGTTAGTCTTGCCTCCACGTTGGCGAAGGACGAGGCGCTTGCCGGATGCTAGCACACCGGATCGCTCAACAGGACGCAAACGAAACTCCGGTGGAAACGGGGGGCGGCGAAAACCCACTGTTCCAATTAAGGCTCTATCCTCGAAACATGCAGCCTCTACCGCAGCGCGCTGGTTTAGGGCGCACTACCCGACGCGGATGCGGTGGCTATCGCCGCGAGTTCCTTCGCAAGCGCAAAACCTTCTTCGTCTGCCAATGCCGCCTGCTGCAATCGCGCCAACACGGCGGCCCCATCAGGGCGTTGTGCCAACACATCGAGCTGCCCCACGAGCACTGTGAAGCTGCGCCAGCCCCGCTCGTGTGTCTCGCCATATCCCTTGACAAGCCGTTGGGCGCGCGCAAGCTCGAGCGCCAGTTCATAATTCCCCGGAGCAAGACTTTCGATCCGCGCCAGCCATTGCTCGATGCGGGTGTTTTCTTGGTTGTATCTGAAAGTCCCGCGCCGCCAACGCTTCAGGCCCCCAATCAGATGCAGCAGCAGAAAGCCGCCGACGGTGCGCGTTGGCACCTGCTTTCCGGCGGTCCAACGCGCCAACCAGCGACACACACGCGGCGAGGCCAACACCCAGCGACCCGCTCTCAGAGGCAGCGTACCTGCGATCTCCTCGATCCGCGGCTTCATGAATTCGGTGACGCCGAACAGCTGACCCGGCTCCGCGCGGACTTCCTCACGCACCCGCGCGAAACGAGCCGACCGTGTCTTAAGATCGGCAACCCGGATGGTGTCCTCGAACGTCATCCATAGCGCGAGGCTGCGTGCAGTTGCTTCGGTGAGCGCCCCACCGTTCGATCGGGATACCGCGTCGATCGCGGCGATTCGCTCCACACGATCCAAATACAGACCGGCGTAGGCCGGATCCTGGTAGTCGATTGCGCGACGAGCTCCTTCGAGCGTCAATGGTTGCACCGGAACCGCAAGCCGTCGCACCCGGTCAAGTAACGGCTGTAGCTTCGGGGAACGGGCCTGGATCGGCATTTCGCTCAATTGCGCCGCAGTACTCGGCGCAGCGGAACCGCTATCACCGGTCTCGGCAAGCCGACAGGCGTCTTCAAAGGCAGCAAGGTTCGTCGCGACCGCAATACCGCTCTTTTTGATCACCGACTCGAACACTGTTTTGCGAAAGGGCAGCACCCCGCTGCCGCAAAGGGCGCCGAGCAGCACGGAGCTGATGACGCTGTGGTGCCGCTCGGCCAGCGCGTCCATGTCAAATAGGATCAGCCGCCTCGCCTGAGTGCGCACAAGGTCCAAGAGTTGCTTCTCATCCGCCGCACCTTGTCCCAACGCACTCTTTTCGCCGATCGCATAGGAGCGATGTGAGGAAGCGATGAGCGTCGTGCGATCTGGATTGACGAGTCCGCGTTGGATCGCTCTGCCGGCCTCCGCGAGCTCCGAAGCGATCACGCAGTCGACATCTCCCGACCCCGGCATGAGAGCCATGATGGGCTCGCGCCCCGCTCGAACGGCGGCGGCGCGTGGGAAGAACTCGAGGTAGTAGATGGTGGCGCCGGTACGCTGCGCAACGCCGGGTACGGATGTCGACTGCACGAGATGACTCTCGGTCTCCGCGATTTCGATGAGCCAGTTGGCGAGCACACCGCCTCCTTGCCCGCCCAACGCCGCGATGGTCAACTTGATCGGTCGCTCAGTACTTGTCGCGCGCTCGATCATATCAGCCGGTCAGGAACGCTCACTCGGGTTCGCCATGATCTAGAGTGCGTAACTCAGCCGTTTGCGCTCACTTCGCCGTTGAAGTGCGCCGATGACGGCGGCGCGCACCTTGCCCAGCAGACGATCCCAGCGCGACGGGTTGTACACAAGCTCCGCGCGATAGAACGACGGACAGAGTACGGCCGCGTGGGCCACTTCCCCACACACTCCGCAGCCCACGCAGCTGTTGTCGATGTAAGCAACCGGATCGGTGCGCAATGGATCGGGATTCTGCTTTACGGTCAAAGATGGACAGCCCGAAAGCCGGATGCACGAGTGATCGCCGGTGCAGGTATCGGGGTCGACGCCGAAGCGCTCGCGCACCACGCGCCGGCCCTGCTGTATGGCATTTTTCATCAGCGGCCGCACGCGGCGTTGCCGGTTGAGTTCGCACTCGCCCTCGGCAACGATCACCTTGGGCCCGCGGAACTCCGTGTTCAGCGCCTCACGCAGCACCTTCAGCGTCTCCTGCATGTTGTAGGTACGAGTCTGCCTCACCCATTTGACCCCGACACCCTTCACCGCATCGATGATCCTATTGTTTCCCTGGCGGTGCTCGTTTGCATCCCGCGACGACGGAATATCCTGGCCGCCAGTCGCCGCGGAATAGCCGTTGTCGACGATCACCGTCACATCGTCGTGGCGATTGAATACCGCATTGCCGATTCCGCTGGTCAAACCGTTGTGCCAGAAGCCGCCGTCGCCCATGACGGACATTGCGCGTTTTCCGCCTCCTGTACCGAGCGCGGACGCTCCGGCCGCGCCCAGACCATAGCCCATGATGCTGTTGCCCATGTTGAAGGGCGGAAGCGTTGCAAATGAATGGCAGCCGATATCGGCGCTGATGTGCAGGGGTCCTGTCTCCCGCTGCAGGAGCTTCATCGCGGAGAAAAGCGGCCGCTCCGGACAACCGGTGCATAAACCCGACGGACGAGCCGGAACCAGAGCCGCGAGGCGCCCGGCGGCCACGAGGGGGGCTTCGGTCATCTCACGAGAAGTGGCAAAATGCCGGGTAGCGCGTAGTTGCGGCACCCACTTCGAAATGAATTCCCCGAGCCCCTCGCGCAGAACATCCACCGTGTACTCTCCGTGCATGGGCAGCACATCCTTGCCCAGAAGACGCGCAGACACGTCGTTCTTGCGCAGGATTTGGCTCGCCGCCTGCTCGATGAACTCCGGCTGACCCTCCTCCACCACGAGCACTGCGCGCTTGCCGCTGCAGAACTTGACCCACTCTTCCGGGATGAGGGGATAAGTTACATTGAGAATGTACAGAGGAATCTTGCCCGATCCGAACGCATCCGCGCAATCGAGCAGTTCGAGCGCTCGCAGGACGCTATTGTACAAACCGCCCTGAAGAACGATGCCGACCTCGCCGACCTCGCCCTCAATCATGTCGTTCATCTTGCGCTCGGCGACGAAGCGCGCCGCCGCCGGGAACCGCTCTTGGATCTTCTCCCGCTCCTGCGCATAGGTGGAGGGCGGTAGGATGATACGGCCATAGTCGCGCGACGGCGCGGCCAGCGCATCACTTGCGGAGAATGCGGGGCGCCGGTTGTTCCTGGCGATGAAACGTCCGTACACATGGCACGCGCGGATGCGGAGCATCAGCATCACCGGACTGTTGCTTGCCTCGGAAAGCTCGAAGCCTTGCTCCACTGCCCGGACGATTTCAGGCAGATGGGGGCGCGGATCCAACAGCCATATTTGCGACTTCATGGCAAAGGCATGGGTACGCTCCTGCATGATGCTGGCGCCCTCGCCATAGTCCTCGCCGAGGATGATCAGCGCTCCGCCGCGCACTCCGGAGGACGCAAGATTGGCCAAGGCGTCCGACGCCACGTTCGTGCCCACCGTTGATTTCCACGTGACCGCGCCACGCAGCGGATAGTTGATCGATGCGGCGAGCATCGCGGCGGCAGTCGCTTCCGACGCACTTGCTTCAAAATGAACGCCCAACTCGCCAAGAATATCCTCGGCCTCCGCAAGCACATCCATCAGGTGGGAGATCGGCGCACCCTGATAGCCACCCACGTAGGCCACTCCAGATTGCAGCAGCGCCTTGGTGACGGCGAGAATCCCCTCGCCGCGGAACTCGGCCCCTTCACCGAGCCGCAGCGACTGCATTTCCTTCTCAAACGATCGCTCTGCCATGGATTGTTACCTCATGCGCTGCGCGCAGGATCTACGGGGTTCGCGAAGACGCGAACCCCGCCCTTGAGGCGTCGCGACACGCGACGGTTGGGAATTCTGGGTTCAATGCTAGGTTCATACAGGGACGAGCGCCAGTACTCGCAGAGGGCTACCGGAGCCGTTGACGATTTTCAGCGGAGGCGCGATCACCACCGCGCCGGACGGCGGCAGCTGATCGAGGTTGGTGAGACTCGCGAGCCCGAACTTGTTTGATCCGTGCATGATGGTGTGGCATGGGAACATCGGCTCGAATCCCGCCGCCTGCCCCGCATCCGTACCGACGGTTTCGACGCCGACGCCGAGGATATTCCGCTCGCGCGCCAGAAACGGCACGCACTGCGGGTGAAAGCCGGGCGTGTGCGGGCCGTCGGCCCCGATATTGAGGAAGGCCTTGGCGCCGGCATGCTTCGACCAGTCGGTTCGGATGAGCACCCAGGCGCGCTCAGGAATGCGGCCGTGCTGCCGCTCCCATTTTTCCACCACACCCTGAGTCAAAAGGAAGTCTGAGTTTTCCCGAGCCTGTTTCGACACGTCGATGACACACGCCGGTCCGATGAACCGGTCCACCGGGATATTGTGCGTGGCATTGTTGGGGTGATCCTTGCCGGTGACCCAGTGCACCGGCGCATCAAAATGCGTTCCCGTATGCTCGCCGCAAGCGATGTTGTTCCAGTACCAGGCCGGCCCCCGCGAGTCGTAACGAGAAATTTCCTCCAGAGAGAATGGCTTGGACGGTGCGAACTGCGGAGGTAACTGAATCGTGGGTGTCGCAGGTTCGAGCGGAATCGTGAGGTCAACCACCCGGATGCTGCCGTCTAGAATGCCGCCGACCAACTGGGAGAGCGTATCCATAATTTCGAGTTCCGCATGAAGATAATTGACACTTCAAGTATCTAGCAATATAACATAGGCGGCACGCCCGCGATACATATGGACAGGGGGGATATCGCAGTTCATGAAGAGAATCGTCTGCCTGGGCGGCGGTCCCGCGGGACTCTATGCCGCGATCCTGCTGCGCAAGGCCTTGCCCTCGGCGAGCGTCGAGGTATACGAACGCAATCGACCGGACGACACTTTCGGCTGGGGTGTGGTCTTTTCCGATCAGACCATGGAGAACTTCCGCGCCGCCGATGCCGCCTCGCATAGCAGCATCCTTACCGATTTCCATCACTGGGACGATATCGATATCCATTTTGGCGGGCGAAGATTCGTCAGTGGCGGCCATGGCTTCGCCGGCATCAGCCGCAAGCGTCTGCTCGCCATGCTGCAGGAGCGCGCACGCGCCTTGGGCGTGCGTCAGCTATTTGAACATGAGGTGGATGGCGAAGAGGAGTTCGCGGATGCCGATCTCCTCATTGCTGCGGATGGCATCAACAGCAAGACCCGTAGCCGACATGCGGACGTATTCGAACCCGACATCGACACGCGCCGCTGCCGCTTCATCTGGCTGGGAACCACGCAGCCATTCTCCGCATTTACGTTCGCCTTCGAGCGGACGGAGCACGGCTGGTTCCAGATCCACGCCTACCAATTCAGCAAAGATCTCTCAACCGTGATCATTGAGACGCGAGAGGAGACCTGGAAGGCGCACGGACTTGACCGGTTTACTACGGAACAGTCAATCGCCTTCTGCGAGCGGCTCTTCGGTGATTATTTCGGCGGCCACCGGCTACAGAGCAATGCCGGACACCTGCGCGGGTCGGCGTGGCTCAACTTTAACCGCGTGCTGTGCAAGCGCTGGCACCACGGCAAGGTGGTGCTCATCGGAGATGCCGCTCACACGGCCCACTTCTCCATCGGCTCCGGCACGAAGCTCGCCATGGAAGACGCCATAGCGCTCTGCCGCCATGTGACCGGTGGCGCCACTCTCGATCATGCGCTCGGGGCATACCAGGAAGAGCGCAACGTGGAAGTGCTTAAACTGCAAAGCGCCGCGCGCAATCGCATGGAATGGTTCGAACACGTCGCACGCTATGCCCGCCTTCCGCCGGAGCAGTTTGCCTACAGCCTGCTCACGGGCAGCCAACGCATCGGCCATGAAAATCTGAAGGCGCGGGATCCGGAATTTGTTGAGGGCTACGAGCAGTGGCTCGCAGGCCGCAGCGGCGTGAAGGATCCACGGCCGCCGATGTTCCTGCCTTTCAAGCTTCGCGGGCTCGAATTGGCCAATCGAGTGGTGGTTTCACCGATGGCGCAGTACTGCGCGACCGACGGAGTGCCTGACGATTGGCATCTGGTCCACTACGGCCACCGCGCTTTGGGCGGGGCCGGTCTTCTGTATACCGAGATGACCTGTGTTTCTCCCGAGGGGCGCATCACGCCCGGCTGTACCGGCCTGTGGAACGACACCCAGCGGCACGCCTGGCGCTCCATCGTCGATTTCGTGCATCGGCGAACGCCCGCCAAGATCTGTCTGCAGCTCGGGCATTCGGGACGCAAAGGCTCCACTCAGCTTGGCTGGGAAGAGATGGATCATCCGCTGGCATCCGGTAACTGGTCGCTGGTGGCACCCTCGCCCCTGCCTTATTTCCCGGAGCTGAGTCAGGCACCCATCGAAATGACACGTACCGACTTGGATAAGGTGCGCGCAGATTTCATACATGCCACGCGTCTCGGTCTGCAGGCGGAATTTGACATGCTTGAGCTGCATATGGCCCACGGCTATCTGCTGGCGTCGTTCCTATCCCCTCTCACGAATAACCGCTGTGATCAGTTCGGCGGCAGCATTCACGGCCGCCTGCGCTTCCCTCTCGAGGTGCTGGAAGCGGTGCGTGCCGAATGGCCCGCCCACAAACCCCTGTCGGTGCGCATTTCGGCCACGGACTGGGCCGACGGGGGACTGACCGATGATGATCTACTCACCATAACACGCGCTTTTAAGGACGCGGGTGCCGATCTCATCGACGTCTCCACCGGACAAACCGTCCCCTGGCAAAAGCCCGTGTACGGTCGCATGTGGCAGACCCCGTTCGCCGACAAAGTCCGCAACGAGATCGGCATCGCTACGATGGCGGTCGGCAACATCTATGACCCGGACCATGTCAATTCCATCATCGCCTCGGGTCGAGCCGATCTATGCGCCATCGCGCGCCCGCACCTGGCGAATCCCGCATGGACGCTCGAGGCCGCGGCGCGGCTTGGGTACCACGCACAGTGGTGGCCGCAGCAGTACCTCCCAGGGAAGAGCCAGCTCGAACGCAACCTGCAGCGTGCCGCTCAAGCCGGCGGAGAGGTCACATGATGGCAAAGGGAAAGACCGCCCTGAATCTTATTGGTACGCCCGCCGACGCAGAAACTCGCGTGCACGACGATCATCATCTGTCGCTGCGATTGTGGTTGCGGCTGCTCACCTGCACGAACCAGATCGAGAACCGCATCCGGCAGAGCCTGCAAGCCCGGTTCGAGACCACCCTACCGCGCTTCGATCTCATGGCGCAGTTGGAGCGCACTCCGGATGGACTGAAGATGAGCGAGCTGTCCCAGCGCATGATGGTGACCGGCGGCAACGTCACCGGAATCACCGACGGGCTCGAGAAAGAGGGCCTCGTGGTACGCGAAGTCGATACGGCCGACCGACGCGTGTTCCGCGTCAAACTCACCGTGGAGGGCAAGCGGCAGTTCCGGCGCATGGCCGGCGAACACGAGCAATGGATCATCGATCTGTTCGGGCCGCTGGGCACAAAGCAGAAGAAACAACTAACGGAGCTGCTCGGGCAACTCAAAGCGCACGTCAACGGACAACTCGGCGGCTGAGGCACCATGACGCAAATCCCACCATCACAGCTGACGCCGTTCCAACCGCGGCAATTCAATCCTCGGCACTTTCAGTGGCGTCAGGACGGACGAGTCGGCGTGGTGACTCTGAATCGCCCGGAGCGCAAGAACCCGCTCACATTCGAATCCTACGCCGAGCTGCGGGATCTTTTTCGCGCACTCATTGCGGCCAAGGAGATCCGCGCCATCGTCTTGACGGGAGCGGGTGAGAACTTCTGCTCCGGCGGCGATGTGCACGAGATCATCGGTCCTCTCACGAAAATGAACGCCGCCGGCCTGCTCGAGTTCACGCGCATGACCGGCGATCTTGTCAAAGCGCTGCGCGCCTGCCCGCAACCCATCATCGCAGCGGTAGACGGTGTCTGCGCCGGTGCGGGCGCCATCCTCGCCATGGCGTCGGACTTTCGCCTTGGCACTCCCCGAACCAAGACTGCGTTCCTCTTCACGCGGGTCGGGCTCGCGGGCTGCGACATGGGCGCCTGCTCGATTCTACCGAGGATCATCGGCCACGGCCGTGCGTCTGAGCTACTCCTAACGGGACGCTCCATGTCTGCCGAGGAAGGCCAAGCGTGGGGATTCTTCAATCGCCTGACGGCTCCTGCCGCCCTGCTCGCCGAATCGCTGGAACTCGCTTCGCAGATCGCACACGGGCCGACTTTCGCTCATGCCATGACGAAGAAGATGTTGCACTTGGAATGGGACATGTCCATCGATGCGGCCATCGATGCAGAAGCCGAGGCACAGGCGGTGTGCATGCAGACGGAGGACTTCCATCGCGCTTACCGCGCGTTCACAGCGAAGCAGAAGCCGGAATTCGAAGGCAATTGACACGAATGGGCAGCCATAACTATCTCGAATGGCCCTTCTTCGCGCCGGAGCATCGCGAACTCTTTACCCGCCTGGATGCGTGGGCCGCACAACACCTTACAAATCGAATGGGCGCGGAAGACCGTGATTCGATAGACAATGCGTGCCGCGGGCTGGTGCGCGATTTGGGACATGCGGGCTGGACCCGCTACTCAGTCCCGCGGGAAATTGCAGACTATAGAATCCAAACTCCGAGTTTCGACGTTCGCTCGCTCGCATTGATCCGCGAGACACTCGCACGATATGACGCTCTCGCCGATTTCATGTTCGCCATGCAGGGGCTCGGCAGCGGCGCCATTTCGCTGGCCGGCTCACCGCAGATCCAGAAGCGTTACCTCCCACGCGTGGCGACGGGAGAGGCCATCGCAGCATTTGCGCTCTCTGAATCCCATGCCGGCTCCGACGTGGCGGCCATCCAATGCAGCGCGCGCCGGGACGGCGACTCCTACCTGTTGAACGGCGAAAAAACCTGGATCTCGAACGGCGGCATTGCCGACTTCTATTGCGTCTTTGCGCGCACGGCGGCGGCGGAATTGCGCGCCGACGGTTCCGTGGCCGCGAGAGGCATCAGTGCCTTCGTCGTTGACGCCGACGCCCCGGGGCTGAGCATTTCACGCCGCATAGACGTTATATCGCCGCATCCGCTCGCCACCGTCAGCTTACAGAGTTGCCGGATTCCGTCCAGCCAACGGCTGGGCGCCGAGGGTGAAGGATTCAAGATTGCGATGCGCACGCTCGATATCTTCCGAACGTCTGTAGCGGCTGCGGCCATTGGATTTGCGCAGCGCGCCCTCGACGAAGCCATTGCTCATTGCTTGGCGCGGTCAATGTTTGGCAAGACACTGGCGGAGTTCCAGCTTACGCAGGCGGAGCTCGCGGACATGGCCACCGAAATTGATGCGGCGCGGCTGTTGACCTATCGCAGCGCGTGGCTGCGCGATCGCGGTGAGCCCGCCGTCAAAGAAGTGGCGATGGCCAAGTTGTCGGCGACCGAATCCGCGCAACGGGTGATCGATCGGGCAGTGCAGATGTTCGGCGGCCGCGGCGTCGTGCGCGGGGAAATCGTCGAGCATCTGTACCGCGATATTCGCGCGCTGCGCATTTACGAAGGCGCAACCGAGGTCCAGAAGTTGATTGTCGGTCGCGAGCTTCTCAACGAGGCAAAGAGGACATGAGTCTCACGCAATTTCAGATCCTGCTCCCCGAAGGCTGGCCGCGGCCCCAGGGCTACAGTAACGGTGTGATCGCCGAAGGGCGGCAGATTTTCATCGCGGGTCAGGTGGGCTGGGATGCACAGGGCCGCTTCGAGAGCCCCGACATGGCCGGTCAAGTGAGCCAGGCGCTTCAGAACATCCTCGCAATACTGGCGGAGGCGAATGCGCGGCCGGAGCATATCGTGCGGCTCACGTGGTACATCACGAGTCGGGATGAATACTACGCGGAGTTGGCGCAGATTGGGGCAGCATACAACCGGGTGATGGGTAAGCATTTCCCCGCCATGAGTGTTGTGCAGGTCGTGACGCTGATGGAGACACAGGCCAAAGTCGAGATCGAGGCCACGGCCGTGATTCCGCATTCGGGCTAGGCATGTGGCGCCCCAACCGGTTCCGCGCGGTCGCTCATACGTGCTCCAAATCTGCGTTGATAAGCGGGATCATCGCTCAGATTCTGAAGAACATTGATCCGTTCGTATCTTAAGAGCGGCATATTTGCGGAACGATGCACATTTTCGTCCCATAAATTGAGGACGATGGTCTGCGGCGGCGCGCCGCGCAAAATCAGCGGGGAACGGCCCGGCCGCCAATAGAAGCGTGCGACTCCGCTCAGCGCGCGCTCATGCAAGTTGTATCAAGCGAAAGGGGCGGCTAAAACGCACTGTTCTAATTTAGACTCCATCTTCGAATCTCTGGCGACTCAAGTCAATTGGAGGCAGCGATGAAATCGTCAAGAAGAGACTTCGTTATGTACGTAAGCAGTGCCGCAGTTGGTGCAGGCCTCGGCTTTGGCGGCGGGACGTCACGCGCGTACCCCCTGGGCCTGGCGCCGGGCCTTCAGCTCTGGACCGTGAAGGATTTGCTCGAGGCGAACGAAGCACAGACGCTGACGAAGGTCGCACGCATTGGCTATCGGCAGTTGGAACTCTACGAGCTGCCGAAGTCACCGGGCGATTTCAAGAGGCGTTGCGCCGACCTTGGCCTCGAACTCATCGGGTGCCATATACATCTGCAATCCCTCGACGATCCGAGATCGATAGATGCGGTGCATGCCTTGGGGCTGCAATACGTCATCGTCAAATTTCCGACGTTGCGCGCGATTGGCACCAAGGATATTTCCAATATGAGCGTTCGCGAGCTGACGCCGCTGTATGAAAAGATCACCGCCGACGATTATCGATGGAATGCGGAGCAATTGAATCGCCATGGCGCAACGTTGAAAAGAACCCGAGTTCAGCTGGGGTACCACAATCACGCGATCGATTTGAAGCGATTCCAGTATGAGTCTGCCTTGGACATACTCATCCGATCGACGGATCCCGCGTATGTGGTATTCGAAATGGATTGCGGCCACGTCATTCACGCGGGGGCGGATCCGGTGCAATATCTCAAGAATTACCCGCAACGGATTCAGTTGCTGCATCTGAAGGATTTGAAGCCGGGCTATGGCGTGTCGTCGTCAATCGACACGGAAGAAAAGGATACCAATGCCGAACTGGGCAAGGGCGTGATCGACTGGCCGCAACTATTCGAGGTGGCGAAGCGCGGCTCCGTCAAACACTATTTCGTCGAGCATGAAGGACGAATGGATCATCTGCCCCTAGAGGCCATCGAAAATTCGTTGCGATATTTGAGGCAATTCACCTGAGTCGGCCGTCGTGACGGCACCGCATCCTTTGCCGCGGCTGAATCGTCGTGGAGTATCGGTCCTGTTTTCTTAGGACCGCAACCCAAGGAGCGATTCACATGCAAAACCTGAAGAACCAGCGCGTTATGGTCACCGGCGGCAGCAGCGGCCTCGGCCTGGGCGTTGTCGAAGCCCTGGCGGCGCGCGGCGCCAAGATCATGGTGGTGGCGCGGGATGCGCAGCGGCTGGCCGAGGTGGAACACCGGCTCGGCGTGGTTGGCGCGGTGGGCGACGTGACCGACCGGGCACTGGCGGTGTCCCTGCTGCAGGAGTTCCGGCCCACGGTGCTGGTGCTCAACGCCGGCGCCAAGCCGCCGATGGGACCGCTGCACGAGCAGAGCTGGGAGGGCTTCAGCGCGCCCTGGAACAGCGACGTGAAGGCCGGCTTCCACTGGATGCAGGAGGCGATCCGGCTGCCGCTGGCGCGCGGCAGCCGGGTGCTGATCGCCTCGAGCGGCGCTGCCGTCGCCGGCTCGCCCATGTCCGGCGGCTATGCCGGCGCCAAGCGTATGCTATGGATCATGGCGTCCTATGCGAACGGCGTTGCGGCGGAGCTGGACCTGGGCATCCGCTTCCAGGCCCTGGTGCCGCAACAGATGACGGCGGCCGGCGGAGTGGGGCGCGCCGGCTCCGAGTTCTATTCGCGGCGCAAGGGCATCCCGCCGGAGCAGTTCCTCGCCGGCTTCGGCAAACCGCTGTCGGCGCAGGACTTCGGCGAGCACGTGGTCAGCATCCTCACCGAGCCGCAATACGAGGAGGCGCCGGCCTTCGGCATCAACGGCGACCACGGCATCGTGGTGCTGGGAGCCTGAAGGTGCCGGATGCCTCGCCCGCCGATTCGCTCCTCGCTGTTCAGCATGAGGGCCGCCGCCGCTTCCTCGAGCTGGTGGCGGACCTGCGGCCGGAGCTGCACCGCTACTGCGCGCGCATGACCGGCTCGGTGGCCGACGGCGAGGACATCGTGCAAGAGACCCTGGCCCGCGCCTACTACCTGCTGCCGGAGATGAACCAGATGCCGGCTTTCCGCCCCTGGCTGTTCCGCATCGCCCACAACCGCGCGCTGGATCATCTGCGGCGCTACGAGGCGCGCATGAGCGAGCCGCTGGACGCGGTGCGCGACAGCGCCGCCGACCCGGCGCCCGATCCCGGAGACGCCATCGCGCACCGCCAGGCGGTGCAGTTGGCGGTGTCGCGCTTCGCCGGCCTGGCGCCGGCGCAGCGCAGCTGCGTCATCCTCAAGGACGTGCTGGGCCATTCGCTGGAGGAGATCGGCGCGCTGCTGGAGCTGAGCGTGCCGGCGGTAAAGGCGGCTCTGCATCGCGGGCGGGTGCGGCTGCGCGAGCTGGCGGCGCAGCCGCGGGCCTCGCCGCCCCTGCCCGCAAGTTCGCCGGCGGTGGCCCGCTACGTGGCCCTGTTCAATGCGCGCGACTGGGACGGCGTACGCGCCCTGCTGGCGGAGGATGTGCAGCTTGACCTGGTGTCGCGCGCGCAGCGGCAGGGCAGCGCGGTGGGCAACTACCTCTCCAATTACGATCTCCGTCACGACTGGCGCCTGGCGCCGGCCTGGCTGGAGGGGCGCGAGGTGATCGCGGTGTTCCGCGCGCCGGGCGACGCGCAGCCCGGTTACTTCATCGAGCTGGGCGTGGCGGACGGCAAGGTCCGCTTCATCCACGATTTCCGCTACGTGCCCTACATCATGCGGGACGCGCGGATCGAGGTCGCCGCTACCACTCCTTGAAGAAGCTGCTGCTCGCCCGCGGCGCGGCCGCGCCGAATTCTGGCACCATTCGTTTCGTCCAACGAATCCAACTACAATATTTCCTTGGGCGCCGATGCGCCTTGGGCCGGAGCCGATGCCATGACTGATGAGACCGCCTACACCCCGCCCAAGGTCTGGACCTGGAACAAGGAGAACGGTGGCCAGTTTGCCAACATCAACCGCCCGGTGGCCGGACCGACGCACGAGAAGGATCTGCCTGTGGGTCGCCACCCGCTGCAGCTCTATTCCCTGGCCACGCCCAATGGCGTGAAGGTGACGGTGATGCTGGAGGAGCTGCTGGCGCGGGGTCACGCGGGCGCGGAGTATGACGCCTGGCTGATCAACATCCGCGAGGGAGATCAGTTCGGTTCGGGCTTCGTGGGCGTGAATCCGAACTCCAAGATTCCGGCCCTGATGGACCGCAGCGGGCCGACCCCCATCCGCGTCTTTGAATCCGGCGCGATACTGATCCACTTGGCTGAGAAGTTCGGCGCCTTCCTGCCTACCGAGCCTAAGGCGCGGGCGCAGTGCCTGTCGTGGCTGATGTGGCAAATGGGGTCGGCGCCCTACCTGGGCGGCGGCTTCGGCCACTTCTATGCCTACGCGCCGATCAAGATCGAATACGCCATCGATCGCTTCGCCATGGAGGTGAAGCGGCAGATGGACGTGCTAGACCGGCGCTTGGCCGAGAGCGAGTATTTGGGCGGGACCGAGTACACCATCGCCGACATGGCGGTCTGGCCCTGGTATGGCGCGCTCGCCAAGGGCCTGGTCTACGAGGCCGGCGAGTTCCTGCAGGTCGCCGAGTACAAGAACGTCCAGCGCTGGACCGATGCGATCGCCCAGCGACCGGCGGTGAAGCGCGGGCGGATGGTGAACCGCATCCATGGCGACCCTGCCGGCCAGCTGCGCGAGCGACACGAGGCGAGCGACTTCGACACGAAGACGCAGGACAAGGTCGCCGCGGCGGGGTGAGGGGACGCAATGAATAAGACTACACCCAGAGACTTTCGAAACGCCTTCGTTGCCGTCATGCAATCAGAGCACGACAACTTTCGTGTTGCAGTGGGTTTCGAGACCAAATCGTATAACTTCTTCATGCGAACCACCATTTATCCGAGAGTCGCCAGGCAATTAGGCCTGCTGTCATGGAACAAGGAGTACTACACGCTTGACGGCATGCTGTACGAGGAGCGCGGCATGGACGATACCGGGAAGTACGCCACGTATGCGAATTGGATTTCCGTGGCAATAGAACACGAAAACGACAGTTCTCGCGCCCACGAAAAGATGAATAAGCTTCAGTCCTTCAACGCGCCGCTGAAGGTATTAATCACCTACGCCGCCGAGGGTCCCGCTTCCGAATCCATTCTGCGAAAGTACGAGAACCTTATAAAGACGTCGGACGTGTTCAATGACGTCGCCACACTGCGCCAGCAACTCGTCATCTTGGGAACGCCGAAGACCGTTCGTGAATGGCGGTTCTACGCCTACGAAAACGACGGATTTGTTCTGATGCTGCCGAATTAGCCGCGCCGAATGGACATTTAAACGCCGGTTCAAGGCGGGCACTCGATCAATCAATCAATGAACGCGTATGCGCCTCAAGAAATGTGCGCGGCGGTCGATAAGGAGGGATATCCCGGAGCCCATCATCCCTCCAGGCGAACTTGAATTCCTGGAGATCATTATGAGTTTCCGCAATACCATCGGCGCACGCCTGGCGCTGGCCTTCGCCTGTGTCATCATCGTGTTTGTCGCCGCGGTTATCTTGAGTATCGGCCGACTTTCTGCCTTCAACGCGGCCGTGAATCAAATTACCGGGCCGGGGCTGACGAAACTCGAGATGGCGAACGCGTGGTCGATCCGTTTGCTGCAAACCGCCCACCACACGCGGAACATGTTGATTCTCGATGACAAGAACAAGATTCAAGCGGAAGTGGACGCGGTCATGGAGGACAAGCTCCAGCGCAAGGAGTACCGGGTGGCGCTCACGGCGATTTCAAGTTCTGCGGCGGAAACTGCCGCGCTGCAGGCGGTCGCAGACTCGCGCGTCGTCTACGTGCCGTTTGAAGATGAGTTCCTGCGTGACGTGAGTGCCGGCCAGCTCAAGGAAGCGAAGGAGGTGCTGCTCGAACGCGCACGCCCCGCGCAGCTGGCATATTTGGACGCCCTCGGAAAATATCGCGAATTCCAAAAGAGCCAAATTCTGGGGCAAGCGGCCGCTCTATCGGCTTCTTATCAAAGCAGCCGGTCGATGCTGATAACGCTCTCACTCGGCGCCGTGGCGATCTCCTGCCTGCTCGCCTATCTGATTACACGGGGCATCCGCAATCCTCTCCTCAAAGTGATCGCGCACTTCCAGGATATGCGCCGCGGCAATTTCAAAGCCCAGATCGAAGTCACTTCTCAGGACGAGATCGGCCAGGTGCTGGGGGCGCTCAAGGCGACGCAGCAGACGTTGTTGGACTCCTCGATCCAGGCAGCGGACTACCAGGGGCAGATCGCGGCGCTCGGCAAGGCGCAGGCCGTCATCGAGTTCGAACTCGACGGCACCGTGCGGACTGCCAACGACAACTTCCTGAACGTGCTTGGGCTTCGGTTGGACGAGGTGAAGGGCAAAAATCACAATCTGTTCGTCGAGCCCGGCTACCGCGACAGCGCCGACTATCGGCAGTTTTGGGACAAGTTGCGGCGCGGCGAATATGAGGCCGGCATTTTCAAGCGGATGGGGCAGGGCGGTCGGGAAGTGTGGCTGCAGGCGAGTTACAACCCCATCGTCGGCCTGGACGGTAAGCCGTACAAAGTCGTCGAGTATGCAACCGACGTGACCGAGCAAGTGCGGATGAAGAAGGGTCTCGACGACGCCATCACCGAGCAGGCTCAGATGAAGAAGGGTCTCGACGATGCCGTGACTGAGACGCAGGCCGTCGTGCAAGCGGCGATCGACGGGGATCTCACCGGGCAGATTTCCATGGCGGGCAAGAGCGGTCAAATCGAAGCCCTATCGGCCAGCGTCAATGCGCTGCTCAGCAGTATCGCGGACGTGATTCGAACCATGAACCTGGCCGCCGCCGAAGTGCGGGCGGGCGCGGAGGAGATCTCACGCGGCAATGCGAATTTGAGCCAGCGCACCGAGCAGCAAGCATCCAGTCTCGAGGAAACGTCCGCTTCGATGGAGGAGATGACCTCGACGGTGAAGAACAACGCGGATAACGCCGCCCAGGCCAACCAGCTCGCTGCCGCGGCACGCGCGCAAGCCGAACGCGGCGGCTCAGTGGTCGGCGCGGCCGTGACCGCGATGGGCGAGATCAACGCCTCCTCGAAGCGCATCGCCGACATTATCAGCGTCATCGATGCCATCGCCTTTCAGACCAATTTGCTGGCGCTCAATGCGGCAGTCGAGGCCGCGCGGGCAGGCGAGCAAGGCCGCGGCTTTGCGGTCGTCGCGTCCGAGGTTCGTAACTTGGCCTCACGCAGCGCCCAGGCCGCCAAGGAGATCAAGGGCCTGATTCAGGACTCCGTCGGGAAGGTCGCGGAGGGCACGAAACTCGTGGACGAGTCCGGCAAGGTACTCAAAGAGATCGTCATCGGGGTCAAGAAGGTCACGGATGTGATGGCGGAGATTGCGAGTTCGAGCCGCGAGCAGGCCGCCGGGATCGAACAGGTGAACAAAACGATCACGATGATGGACGATGTGACCCAACAGAATGCTGCGCTGGTCGAAGAGGCTTCCGCGGCCGCCCAGGCCCTCACGGAACAGGCCACGAACCTGACGCGGCTGATTGCCCGCTATCAGGTGGGAGAAGACAGCGCCGGCAAGATCCCTCGCGCCGCGGCGCGGCCGGCTGCGGTACCCGCGGTTGAGCGCCGCGCGTCGACCCGGCCGATGGCGGGCAAGAAGAAACCGGCGGTACTTGCCTCGCTCTGATCGGCGACACGGACCGCTCTGCCGTCAATCCATTCTGGTTTCCCGGACCGTGTACACTTCAGTGCGCCCCGCCGCGCGCGGGGCAGGGCGCACGAAGTCAAGCGGCACCGAGTTCCGGTGGGTGTCACGGGAGTAATCATGTCCGAGAATAACGATCGATCATCCAAGAGTCGCACGGTTCGCGATTTGGGCGAGGACCGGTCCATCCCGCGGCGCGACTTCGTCCAAGGTGCTCTGGCCGCGAGTGCGACTGTTTTGGCGGGGCCGCTGCTCAAGGCATACGGGTCGGACGTTGCCGAGGGACAGGTCGCCGCGCAGGATGCACCCGGCTATTATCCGCCCCTTCTCAACGGTATGCGCGGCAGCCAGCCAGGGTCATTCGAGGGCGCCCACGCACTACGCGACGGCGATCCTGCGCCACACAGCGTCGACACCGGCGAGTCCTATGATCTGGTCGTGGTCGGCGCGGGAATCAGCGGCCTCGCGGCCGCGCAATTTTTTCGTGCGCGCACCTCGCCTAGCGCCCGAATCCTGCTGCTGGACAATCACGACGATTTTGGCGGGCACGCCAGGCGCAACGAGTTCCGGCTCGATGGCAGAACACAGCTGCTCAATGGCGGAACGTTGTTGATCGAAAGTCCGAAGCCTTACAGTGCCGTGGCCGAAGGACTCATCAAGGATCTGGGGATCGATGTCGAGTCACTGTCGCAAAAGGTCGAGCAGCCGCAGTTCTACAGCCGGATGGGGCTGGGCGACGCGGTGTTCTTCGATCGCGAGACCTTTGGCACGGACAAGCTGGTCGTAGGGAAACAGTCTGACCCGACGATCATTGCCGGCTACCCGGTACCTCGGCGCGCCAAGGAGGATATCCGACGCATCGAGGCCGACACCGTCGATTTCATGCCCGGCCTATCGTCTGAGGAAAAGAAGCTGCGCCTCTCAAAGATGAGCTATCGCGAGTTTCTGCGCGACATCGTCAAGGTAGATCCGATGACGATCGCGTTCTATCAGGCCAGGACTCATGGTTTATGGGGTGTTGGTATCGACGCTGTGTCCGCGCTCGACTGCTGGGGTGTGGAGTTTCCCGGATTCAAGGGCATGCAGCTGGCTCCCGGCTCGATACCGCGGATGGGCTTCACACCGGCGGGCTTTGCCGATACCGGTGGATCGAAGACGCTTCATTTCCCCGATGGCAATGCGACGATCGCCCGCCTCTTGGTGCGCAATCTTTTGCCGACGGCGGTTCCCGGCAGCACGTCCGAGGATGTGGTGACGGCGCGCGTGGCCTACGACCGGCTCGACAGGGCGGGATCGCCCGTGCGCCTGCGCCTCAGCAGCACGGTGGTTCGCGCCGTGAATCGAGAAAGCACCGGGTCGGGTGCGGTGGATGTCACGTATATTCGAGCCGGCAAAGCCTATATGGTACGGGCGCGCAACTGCGTGCTTGCGTGTTACAACATGATGATTCCCTATTTGTGTCCGGAGCTGCCCGCAGCGCAGAAAGACGCACTACACAGCCTGGTCAAGACACCGCTTGTTTACACCAGCGTCGCTCTGCGCAATTGGGAGTCCTTCCGGAAACTGGGGATGCACCGCGTCTATGCGCCCGGCGGCTACCATTCGAGCCTCAACCTCAACTGGCACGTCGACATCGGCGAGTATCGTAGCTCGGCTGCCGCTTCGGAGCCGATTCTCCTTCATATGGTGAGAACTCCCTGCCAGCCGGGATTAACTGAATTCGAGCAACACAAAGTCGGCCGCGCCGAATTGCTGCGGACGCCCTTCGCGACATTCGAACACAACATACGCGAACAGCTTGCGCGCACCCTGGGTGCGGGTGGGTTTGATCCCGCGCGCGACATCCAAGCCATCACCGTCAATCGCTGGCCGCATGGCTATGCGCCGGAGTACAACCCGCTGTACGAACCGGACATGCCGGCGTCGCAACGGCCCAACGTACGCGGCAGGACACCCTTCGGCCGAATTGCCATCGCCAACTCGGATTCGGGCGGCGGCGCTTATACCGACTCGGCCATCGATCAGGCGAGCCGCGCGGTCAACGAGTTGTTGCACGCGTAGCGGATGAAAGTGTGATGCACTGCCCGTGACGGATCTCAAGAATGTGAGCCGACGGCCGATGCAGGACATTCAAGCGCAAAGATTAAGAGAAACCCCTAAGTGGACCGCCACAAATAGTCGAAAGCGAATGCCGTTATGACGCCGACCGCCGCTGCTTCCAAGGCATCGATGCCCATCGCGGGCTCCGAGACCCAGAACGCGCAGTACCTGACGTTCACCTGTGCCGGTGAGGAGTACGGCGTCGATATTCTCCGGGTCCAGGAAATCCGGGGATGGTCCGCCGTTACGAAATTGCCGGAAGCACCTCGTGACGTGATGGGCGTGCTCAATCTCCGCGGAACGATTGTCCCCGTCTATGATCTTCGAACGCGTTTCGGATTGGAGACGAAGCTGATTGATGCCTCGACGGTCGTCATCGTGCTGCGACTGCAGGGCGCAGTCGGCGACAGAATCGTCGGCATTTGCGTTGATGGTGTATCCGATGTCCAGAATGTGGCGACCGACGCCATCATGGCGACCCCCGAGGTGGGCGGACGCCCCGACGACCAGGATTGCGTGAGCGGATTGGTTACGGTGGCGGGCAAGACGGTGATGTTACTGAACATCGATCGCCTGTTCGGATCGCGGATGGACGAGACTCGCGGTTAACGCCCCGGTGACCGAGATTCGCGACCGCCATATGCGGCGCTGACCGCCGCATATGGGGCGATAGCCAAATCCTATCGCCACATTCAAACATTCAATTGGGAAGTATTTCGTCCGTCGTGCACTGTTCACGCTCCCGCAGCGAACGCCGGAGGGAGCATGAACACATCAGATCGGCCGAGTCGGTCCCGCATGACGGTATTGGCCTGTCTCGCGATTACCGCCAGAGCGAGCTTAAGCGTCGCCGCGGAGCCGGCATCGGCGCCGCACGGCGCGATGGCCATCCAAGAGCAGCAACAGCGCCTGGCCAAGCTGATCCCGAGCGTCACCTCGCCGCCGCCGGGCGTCGACCCGATCGCCTGGGCATCCATCTATATCCCCGCAGGCAACGAATTGACGACGGACCGTATCGCGCTCGGCCGCAAGCTGTATTTTGATACGCGCCTGTCGAAGGACGGCACAGTGGCGTGCGCCACCTGCCACGACGTCAGCCGGGGCTTTACCGACCACCGCAGCGTGTCGGAAGGCATCGGCGATCATCTCGGCAAGCGCAGTGCGCCGACGACGATGAATGCCGCATTGATGCAAAGCCAGTTCTGGGACGGGCGCGCGCCATCGCTGGAGGACCAGGCGAAGCTGCCCATCCTCAATCCCATCGAAATGGGACACCCGGACGCCGCCGGCGCCATGGCGGCCGTCAACTCCGATCCGGCTTACGTGGGCCTGTTCCAGAAGGCCTACGGCCGCACGCCAAATTATGATGATCTCGGCCGTGCCATCGCCAGCTTCGAGCGCACGCTGATCTTTCTCGACGCGCCATTCGACCGTTTTGCCGGCGGCGACAGCAGGGCGATCTCGGCCGCCGCGCAGCGCGGTCTGGACCTATTCAACGGTAAGGCGCGCTGTGTCAGTTGCCACATGATCAATTCATCCAATCCGCTCGGCACCGACAATCTTTTCCATAACATCGGCGTGTCGGCCCGTACGCAGAATTTCGAAGCGCTTGCCGCAAAGGCGCTGGGTGTGTTGAAAGAGAACAACGACAGCGCGGCGCTGGACAAACTCGCCATTGAGACCGACATGTCGGAGCTGGGGCGGTTCCTCGTCACCAAGAAGCGCGGAGACGTCGGTGCTTTCAAGACCGAACAGCTGCGCAACGTCGGGCTCACCGCGCCGTACATGCATGACGGCTCGCTCAAAACCTTGTGGGATGTGATGGACCACTACAACAAGGGCGGCGAGACCAACGCCTATCTGGACGGGGGCATCGAACCCCTTAACTTGAGTGAAAGCGAGGTCAACGATGTGGTGGCCTTTCTCTTCACTCTGACGGATGAGCGATTTGCGGCGCAGAACGAGGAAGCGATCCGCGAGCAGCAGGCACTGGCCGCGAAAAACCGGCCATTCCGCGACAACACCCTGGTGCATCGGGAGGTGCTGCCCTTCGAACACCGGGTCATGGGTCAGGCGGGTCTGAAGTAACAGGGGAAATGCACCATGAACGACGACGCTAAAATACCGCATATCAAGAGCGTGGAAACGCGGCACCTGGAAGAGCGCGAAACACTATTCCGCGGCCTGCGCAACCTCGACCGGCGCAGCTTCCTCAAGGTGTCCACGGGCGCCATGGCCGCGGCGGCGGCCGCCGGGGCGTCCAATCACTTCCATAGCTTCCTGCCCGTCAACGTGGCCTTTGGCGCAGAGGCGGGCGCGGGCCGGGGTTTCACGTTCGCTTACATTTCGGACTCGCATCTGTACGTCAAGAAGACCAATGAGCGCTTCGTGCGACAGCTGCTGCGCGCCGTCGACGACATCAACAGCCTCGATCCCCAGCCCGATTTCGTATTCTACGGCGGGGACCTCGCGCAACTCGGCCGGAAGGAAGAACTCGATCTGGGCGCGCAGATACTGAAGAGCATCAAGGCACCGGTGCACATGATGGTCGGCGAGCACGACTGGTATTTCGACATGGGCCATCGCTGGAATGAACTGTTCGGAGCGCAAACCTACAGCTTCGACCACAAGGGCGTGCACTTCGCGGTTCTGATGAGCGTGCAGGAGAAGGATTTCTGGACCGCGCGCGGCATGAGCCCGGCGGAGCGCATGCATACCGTGGCCGGACTGGACAACGCCGTGCAAAGCGCTTTCGAGGTCGGCGCGGCGCAACGCGAGTGGTTGAGAAAGGACCTGGAAAAGGTGCCGACCTCGACGCCGCTGATCGTGTTCTCGCATTCGCCGCTCTACAAACTGTACCGCCCCTGGAACTTCTGGACAGACGATGCCGAGGACGTTCAAGCGCTGTTGCAGCGCTTCGATCGTGTCACGGTACTACATGGTCACACGCATCAGGTGCTGACCAATCGCATCGGCAATATACAGTTCCACGGCATGCTTTCGACGGCGTGGCCGTGGCCCTACGCCCCGCAGGGCTTGCCGGCGCTGACCGTGCAGATGAACCGCCCGAATCCATTCGACTCGAACGACGGCCTCGGCGACGGTTCGGTTGCGGTGCACCCGGACGGCCTCGTCGACAAGCTTTACAACCTGTGGAACCGCGATCCCATGCAAGTGAAGGCCAGCTATCTGAGCAGCGGCGGCAAGCTCGATGTGCCGGTCGTGGGGACGCTGGCCAGCTATTGACCGA
>Ga0179587_10000166_pt1 | contig 28434 bp, 24 predicted proteins | sample CZODoug2_1_08_16_FD_185932 | JGI IMG/M metagenome (GOLD analysis project Ga0179587, IMG submission 185932) | Vadose zone soil fungal communities from Angelo Coast Range Reserve, California, USA - CZODoug2_1_08_16fungal | ecosystem: Environmental > Terrestrial > Soil > Vadose zone | place: USA...
GTGGGCAGCAGCAATTGGTCTCGATCATGCGCGCGCTGGTCGTCGATCCGGAAATCCTGTTTCTCGACGAGCCGTTTTCGGCGCTTGATTACGAGATGACGCTGTTCATGCGCGAGCAGATGCAGCGTATCTTCGTGGAGACCGCGACCACGACGGTGCTGGTCTCGCACGACCTGGAGGAGGCCGTGTATCTGTCGGACCGGATCCTGCTGCTATCACGCCATCCCGCCCGCGCCGTCGAGTTTGTGCATTACGACGCGCCGCGTCCGCGTACCGACAAGACCCTGTCGGAAGCCGACTTCATCAGCACCAAGGCACACTGCCTCGAAATTTTCCAGCGCGAGGTGCGCAAGGGATGAAACGTCTTGAGATATTGCTGCCGTTCGTTGGCGTCGCCGTACTGCTCGCGGTCTGGTCGCTGACGGTCTGGGCGCGGGTGGTCGATCCCGTGCTGCTGCCGTCGCCGATCGCCACGTTCAAGGCGATGTGGGTTGGCATGACCAGCGGCAAGCTTGGCGTCGATTTCATCAAGACGGTGGAGCGCACGATCTATTCCACCGTGATCGCGGCGGTGATCGCAATTCCGCTCGGCATTCTGCTCGGCTCGTCTGAAAAGGTCTATCGCTCGGTCGAGTTCCTGATCGACTTTTTCCGCTCGACCCCGGCTTCCGCCATGTTTCCGTTGTTTCTGGTATTGTTCGGCGTCGGCGACCGCACCAAGATTTCGGTGGCGGCGTTCGGCGCGGCGCTGGTCATCCTGTTCAACGTCGCCTACGGCGTGATGAATGCGCGCAAGACGCGAATTCTCGCGGCAAAGGTAATGGGTGCATCCCGCATTCGGGTGCTGTGGGACGTCATGCTGCTGGAATCGCTGCCGCAGACCTTTGTCGGCCTGCGCAACGGCGTATCGCTGGCGCTGGTGATCGTCGTGGTCGCCGAGATGTTCATCGGATCGACCGATGGCCTTGGTCAGCGCGTATTCGAGGCGCAGCAATTGTTTGACATGCCGGACATGTATGCCGCGATCTTCGCCGCCGGCGCGCTCGGTTATGGCCTCAATCTCCTGTTCCTCACCATCGAGCGTCGCTTCGTGCACTGGTCGGGCAAGTAAACGGAACCTGATATGACCGAGAGTCTGAGCCGCAAGACGGCCGTCGAACTGGCGTCGCTGATTGCCACCAAAGCGATTAGTCCGGTCGAGGTACTGGACGCGCATCTTGCCACGATTGCGCGCGTGAATCCCAAACTTAACGCCATCGTGACGCTGGTCGCCGAGGGTGCACGCGTGTTGGCAAAACAAGCCGAAGCCGCCGTGATGCGGGGCGACAAGCTCGGCGCACTGCACGGCTTGCCGGTCGCGATCAAGGACGTGACGCCGACCGCCGGCATCCGCACCACCTATGGCTCGCCGCTATTTGCGGAAAACGTGCCGACCGAGGATGCCGAAGCCGTGCGGCGCCTGAAAGCAGCGGGCGCGATCGTGCTGGGCAAGACCAACACCCCGGAGTTTGCCGCCGGCGCCAACACCTTCAACGATGTGTTCGGCGTTACCCGAAATCCCTGGAACCCGGCATTGAGTCCGGCGGGTTCTTCCGGCGGATCGGCGGTGGCGGTGGCGACCGGCATGGTGCCGCTGGCGCAGGGGACGGACTTCGGCTGCTCGATCCGGATGCCGGCTTCGTTCTGCGGCATTGTCGGTATCAGGCCAACGCCGGGGCTGACGCCAAACTGGCCGATGCCGCTCGCCTGGGATCCTGGCCAGGTGCATGGCCCGCTGGCGCGCACGGCGGAAGACGCCGCGCTGATGTTGGACGCGATCGCAGGCTTCAGCCGTGCGTCCCCGATTTCGGTGGCGCAGCCCTGGGCCAGCGCGCGTGCGATCGTTGCGAAAGCCAGTGACGTCAAGGGCCTGCGCATCGCCTACGTGTCTGATATCGCCGACATCGGGGTCGAGCCGGAAATCGACGATATCTGCCGGAATACCGCGATGTCGCTGCGCGATGCCGGCGCCACGGTAGAGGAGATCGCGTTCGATATTTCCGACGGCAAGTCGCCCTATCAGGCCTGGCGCGGGCTGTGGATGGTCGGGCAGCAATTTTCCAATCTCGGTCAACTCGAAGCCTTCGGTGCCAATCTCAAGGGCAACGTCAAGGCCGGCCTCAAGGTGACGCCGCTGGATTTTGGCGCCTCCGAACAGAAGCGGCAGGAATTGTTCCAGCGCTTTGCAGAACTGTTCGAGCGATACGACCTGCTGATCACGCCGCAATCGCCGGTAAAGCAGTTTCCGGTGGAGATGAATTTCCCCACCCTGATCAATGGCAGGAAGCTCGACAATTACACCGACTGGATCGCAGGATCGTTCCTGATCACGCTGATGAGCCTGCCCGGCGGCAGCGTGCCGGCCGGGATGACCAGCGACGGCTTGCCGGTGGGAATCCAGATCGTAGGTCCACGTTTCGAGGAGCCGCTGATTCTGTCTGTCATGAAGATCGTGCAGCAGATCCACCCGATCGGTTGGCCGCCTCATGCGTGAGTGGCAGCCATCCGCGTGGCAAATGCCGCCAGCGATGTCGGCGGGCGCTTGAGCAGCCAGCCGAGCACGTTGGGATTGCCCTTGAGCCCGTCGCGCGCGTAGGCCTGAAACATTTTTGTCAGCGTCTCGCGCGGATAGTCATCCATTCCGGTGTTGCGCGCGCGATGGTTCCAGACCTCAATCGGTTCGGCCTCGGCGCGGACGTCTCGTTGCAAGGCGTGTCCAAACGTCTCGGCGACCTCGATCTGGCTCATGGGCGTCGTGCCGACCAGTTCATAACTGGCGCCGGAATGGCCGGCCTCCGTCAGCACCAACGCGGCAGCTTCCGCGACGTCGTCGAGATCGACGAGGCTGAGCTTGGTATCGACCGGGTAGGGCACGCGATAGAGGCCGTCGCCAACCATACGCTCCCATTCGGTGAGCGAATTTTGCATGTAGGCGGTAGGCTGCAGGATGGTGATGTCGAGCGCGGAGCTGAACAGCATCTCCTCGACCCGCAGCTTGGCCCAATGATGCGGCATCGCCTCGGTCTGCGGATGCAGCACCGAGTGATAGACAAGACGCCTGACACCGTGAGTGACGGCTGTGGCGACAAGGGCTCTTGCGAATGGCAGCTCGTGGGGGCTCATATTGGGGCAGATGTGATAGACCGCGTTGGTTCCGGCTACCGCCTGTGACCACGCGCGCGGATCATCCATCTCGCCGGCCACGATGTCGTGGACACCGATCGCGTTCAGGGCCGCGCGATGCGAGTGGCTCCGCACCAAGGCACGAACGACCGCGCCACGCGCGACCAGCGCCTTTAGCACGGCCACGCCCGTTTTCCCGCCCGCGCCGGTGACCAGGATCATGTGCGTGATATCCCGACGGTGCGCTAGTCGCCCGATTCAGTCAGATTGAAGGGTAAAGGTGCTTCAGTTTGATACGAGCATCAGGGGTTGTGAAGTGCCAATTGGCCTTGGTGTGGTTGGCATTGCGGTCGTGTTGCCAAGCAGCGATTTCCTCGACGAGGGTTTGTTTGTCGGGAATCCGGCGATCGAGGCACTGGGACGACAGGACGCCGAGTTCGGATTCCGCCAGATCGAGCCAACTGCCGTGCTTTGGGGTGTAGTGCCATTCAAAGCGCTCGACCAGCCGCCTGGCTTCAGCGGCCGGAAAGGCTTCGTAGAGTGATGCCTTGCTGTGGATGTTGAGATTATCCTGGACCAGGACAATGGTCTTGGCGCTTGAGAAGTGGACATCGGCCAAGTCTTTCAAGACGTGAGCGTAGTCCACGGCGGTGTGGCGATCGGTGACTTTGACGTGGCGCCAGCCTTCGAGCGGCGCAAACATCATGAAGAGATTGGCGGTGCCATTGCGCTCGTACTCGTAATCGCAACGGGCCGGACGTCCCGGTTTCATCGGGATCGGCAGGCGGGTTTCGGCGAGCAGTTGCTTTGAGGTCTCGTCCAGGCACACCAGCGGACGATCAGGATCGCGCGGTCGCATGTAGACGGCCAGCACGTCCTCCATGGCGGCTACGAACGCGGTATTGGCCTTCGGCGGAATGACCCAGCACTGTCGGCGGTGGGGCTGGAGAATGTTTTTTTTAGCGTCCTTCCGATCGTTGAGTCGCTGGCACGATCGACAATCTTCAGTTCCACGACCTTTTTCTCCAACAGCCGCAGGGTCCAACGCGCGCGTCCCTTGGGCGGCTTGGAACAAGCCAGGGCAATCAGTTTGGCTTCCTTCTCGCCGTCAAAAATCCGAGCAACCCCCGGTGTCGCCCGCTGCTTGCGGCTCAACACAGCCTCGAAGCCTTCCTCCGCCAGTTGCTTTCGCACCCGGTAAACCATGGAAACGCTGGTGTCCAAAGCCTTGATGATCCGGCTGTCGCTCCAGCCTGCACCGGCTTCCGAGACATCGGCCTTCAACAATATTCTCGCCTTCAGCAGCCGCTGCGCCGGGCTTTTGCCTTTCCGTATCAGCGCTTCAAGCCGTTCGCGTTCCTCGCCGCTCAGCCGAACAACATACTTCTTTACCGAAATCTCCTTGGCAGCCATGATTGCCTCCGTCGCCCGCGTTGCGACGGAATCGAATCACAAAATCATCATCATTTCAAATTAATCGAAGCGGGCGACTAGGGTTGCGCGTTCCGGGTAAGCTCGAACAGCCGGCTCGGGCTGAGTGGAATTTCCAGCAGTTCGACGCCGCGGCCTTTCAAATCGAGCGCGTCCTCGATGGCTTGCGCGAACAATGGCCCTGCCGGAATAGCGCCGGCTTCACCGGCTCCCTTGATGCCCATCGGATTGAGTGGCGACGTCGTCACGGTGTGGCCGAGTTCCATCCGTGGCACTTCGAGTGCGGTCGGCAGCAGATAATCCGCGAGCGAAGCGTTGAGCAGTTGGCCCTGATCGTCGAACGCCAGCTTCTCGTAGAATGCATTACCGATCCCTTGCGCGACACCGCCATGGATCTGGCCGGCCAGAATCATCGGATTGATCACGGTGCCGCAATCATGCACCACGACGTATTTTAGAATTTTCAGGTCGAAGGTGCGCGGATCCATTTCGATGATCATGGCGTGGACACCATTGGCCGTCGCGCCCATTTTGGGGCCGAAATACTGGGTCGATTCGAGTCCCGGCTCGGTGCCCGGTTCGACCGCTCCGCGCATCGGATTGGCATGATTGGCGAGATCGCCCAGCTTCACGAATTTGCCGGGGATCCCCACGATCGAAACCTTGCCGTCCTCGATCACAAGATCTTCCTCGGCGCATTCGAACAGATCGCTCGTCAGTTTCAGCGCCTTCTTCCGCACCACCTTCGCAGCTTCGTTGACGGCATTGCCCGCGACCACGGCGCCGCGGCTGGCAAAGGTGCCGGCGCCCCAATAGAACTGATCGGTATCGCCGGTGACGACGTCGACATCCGTGACAGCGACACCGAGCTGATCGGCCGCAATTTGCGCGAACACCGTGAAGTGTCCTTGTCCCTGGGTGCCGATGCCGGTCGCAACGCTGACCTTGCCGTTGGATTGAACCTGAACCTTGGCACCTTCATAAGGGCCAATTCCGGTGCCCTCGACATAGCAAGCCAGGCCGATACCGACATGGCGGCCTTCGGCGCGCAGCTTTTTTTGCTCGTCCTTGAAAGCGCCATAACCGATCGCTTCCAGCGCCATGTCGAGCACCGGCTCGTAGTTGCCGCTATCGTATTCGAGCACTTCAAAGTCCTGGTAGATGATTTCATTGTTGTAGGGGAACGCATCGGGCGGAATCAGATTCCGCCGCCTGATCTCGGCCGGATCGATGTTCAGTTCATGGGCAGCGAAATCCAGCAGCCGCTCCATCACGAACACGCCGTGCTGGCGGCCGGCGCCCCGATATGGCGTGACGGTCGGCAGATTGGTGAACACCTGCGTAAAGGTGCTGTCGTAGTGCGGCACGACATAGGGGCCGAGCAGGGTGCACTGGCTGTTGATCGGTACCGTCAGGCCATAAGGATCGTAGGCGCCACCGTCGTGCAGAAACACGTCCTTGATGCCGAGGATGCGGCCATCTGTTGTCAGGGCGATCTCGGCATCATGAATTTGCCCGCGCTCATGGGTGGTGGCGAAGAAATGCTCAAGCCGGTCCTCGATCCACTTGATCGGCCGGTTCAGTTTCATCGACACCCATGGCAGCAGCACTTCCTCGGGATAAAACATCATGATCTTCGGGCCGAAACCGCCGCCGACGAAAGGTGCGATCACGCGGACCTGCCGTTCGTTGAGGCCGAGCATGCCGGCGAGACCGTTGCGGACGAACACCGGCGCCTGCGTGGTATCCCAGATCGTCATCTGGTTGGCGCGCGCATCCCATTGCGCGACGACGCCGCGGGTTTCGATCGGAGACGAGATGCCGTGCTCGTAGAGAAAGCGGCGTCTGATGATATGGTCGGCGGCGGCCATGGCGGCCGCATAGTTACCCTTGGTTTGCCGCACATGCGCGGAGACGTTGGAACCGACGTCGTCGTGGACCAGCGCTGAGCCACCAGCGAGCCCTTTCTCGAGATCGACCACCGCCGGAAGCTGCTCAAGCTCGACGTCGATATCATCGAGAGCGTCCTCGGCGATATACCGGCTCTCCGCGATTACGATCACCAGCGGCTCCCCGACATGGCGGACCTTGTCCTTGGCGAGTGGAACCTGGGTTCGCTCGTGGAAGACAATGCCGGCGATTGGGGGAGGCGGCACCAATATGGGGCCGGGCTGCCAGTAGTCGCCGAGGTCGCCGGCGACATAGGCGGCGGCGACCCCGGGGCGCTGCAGTGCTCTGGAGACGTCGATGCTGATGATTTTTGCATGCGCGATCTGGCTGCGCAGGAACGCGACATGCAGCATCCCGGGCAACTCGATGTCGTCGATAAACAGCGCCTGACCGGTGAGAAGCCTGCGATCCTCATTGCGTTTGACGGGCTCGCCGAATGTGCGGGTGGACATTTCTTATCCGCTCCGCATTCGTTCGGCGGCGGCCAAGACCGCATCGACGATATTCTGGTAGCCGGTGCAGCGGCACAAATTACCCGACAGCGCCTCACGCACCTCGTCTTCACCCGGCGATGGATTCTCATCGAGAAACGCCGTCATCGTCATCAGAATGCCGGGCGTGCAATAGCCGCACTGCAAGCCATGGTGGTCGTGCATCGCCTGCTGCAGCGGATGATACTCGCCGTCCTTGTTCGTGAGACCCTCAATGGTCGAAATTTCGTGATTCCGGGCCTGCACCGCGAGCATCAGGCACGAGCGCACAGGCTCGCCGTCGAGCAGCACCGTGCAGGCGCCGCAGACGCCGTGCTCGCAGCCGACATGGGTGCCGGCGAGGACGAGATCGTGGCGAATAAAGTCGCTCAGCAGCACGCGCGATTCCACGCGGCGCCGATACTGCTTGCCGTTCACCGACAGCGTGATGTCGTGGAAGTCAGTGTCCATCACGCCCCCGCGCGTAAGCTGTCTGCAGTGCGCGTTCGGTCAGAACGCCCGCGATATGGCGCTGGTAATCCGCTGTGGCGTGAACACTACCATTAGGCGCGATCATCGTCTGTACGATTGCGGCGACATCGCGGATGGCGTCTTCGCTCGGCACGCTTCCGACAACAACGTCGGCAGCCGAACTTGCATCGACCGGCGTTTCGCCCACCCCACAAAACGACAGCCGGACATCGGCGCATTCATCCTGCTCCCCAAGCGTCATCATTGCTGCCACACCCACGATCGCAAAGTCGCCGCGCCGGCGCGCGATCTCCATGAAGCAGCAGCCGGTGCGCGGCTTTGGCGACGGCAGTTCGATTTCCACCAGCATTTCGTCGGGCTTCAGATCCGTCGTCAGCGCGCTCACAAAAAAGTCTGATGCCGCGATCCATCGTTGTTGTGTTGCCGTCCGAGCATGGAATCGGGCGCCCAGGGCCAAGGCGATCGCCGGGAGTTCCGAGGCCGGATCGGCGTGCGAAAGATTGCCGCCGATAGTACCGTGATTTCGGATTTGCGGGTGTGCGATATGGGGTAGCGCTTCGCCGATCAAGGGAAACAGGCGTGCAAAAGCTGCATCGCGCTGCAGCGCCCGGTATCGCGTCAGGGGGCCGACCCGGGTTGCCGCGGCCGACGGACGAATGCCGGCAAGATCCCTGATCTCATTGATGTCGATCAAGACCGCGGGTCGGGCCAGGCGAAAATTCATCGTTGGTATCAGGCTCTGTCCGCCAGCCAGAAATTTCGCGTCGTCGCCATGTTCGGCCTTGAGCGAGAGCGCGTGCTCGAGGGAGGTGGCGGCTATGTATTTGAAGGGGGCAGGCTTCATGGCGCTCGCGTGAAGGCAATCGAAACGCAGCTCCGCGCCACGGGGACGAGACGCTGCTGCGAAAGTATGAGGCGGCCCCCGGAACAAGTCAAAAAATCGAAGCCCGTTTTGGCCATCTGAAAATCCGATAAGGGCATGTTTGACCCCGATGGTTGTTCTTGCCCATTAATATCTCCGCATGCGCAAACATTGAGCGCGCCATTTGCAGCGGTGTTTGTCACTATTTGCCCATGGCGTTGCACATGCCGAAGTCGTTGAAGCCGGATACTCCGGGCGCTACGCTGCGACCGCGCGGGCGAGAATCGTTCGTCGCCCCGATCGAAGCGGTACGCATGGACAAGACAGCTGATGCCACGGCCGAATCAGGATCGATGCCGCAGCGCCTGGCGATCGACGTACGCAATGTTTCGCTGACGTTCGAGACCGCCGACGGCAAGGTCGATGCGCTGTCGAATGTCAGCCTGCAGGTCGCTGACGGCGAATTTGTTTCGTTTATTGGCCCCTCCGGCTGCGGCAAGACCACGATGTTGAGGGTGATCGCCGATCTCCAGCAACCAACGGCGGGCACGCTGCTGGTCAACGGCATGAGCGCGGAACAGGCGCGTCTCGCGCGCAGATATGGCTACGTGTTCCAGGCGCCGGCCTTGTTCCCGTGGCGGACGATCGAGAAGAACCTGAGGCTGCCGCTGGAGGTCATGGGTTTTTCCGATAGCGAGCAGCGGCGGCGAGCGGCGCGTTATCTGGCGCTGGTCAATCTCACCGGCTTCGAGCGCAAGTTCCCCTGGCAATTGTCCGGCGGTATGCAGCAGCGGGTCTCGATTGCGCGCGCGCTGTCGTTCGATCCGGCGCTGCTGCTGATGGACGAACCGTTCGGCGCGCTGGACGAAATCGTCCGCGATCATCTCAACGAGCAGCTGCTGCAACTCTGGGACAAGACCGGAAAGACGGTCCTGTTCGTAACCCACTCGATTCCCGAAGCGGTGTTCCTGTCGAGCAAGATTGTGGTGATGTCACCACGGCCCGGGCGTATCATCGATATCATCGATTGTGACTTTCCGCGCGATCGCACCCTGGAAATTCGCGAGACGCCGGAATTCCTCAAGATCGCGCAGCGCGTGCGTTTCGGCCTGCGGGCGGGGCATTCCTATGACGAGTAATGCGTTTGTCATCCCTGCATCGGCCGCCGGCGCGCTGCGGCATCATCCGCTGGTGGTGCGCTACGCGCCGATCGTAACCATCGTTCTGGCGTTGATCGCGATCTGGTATATCGCGGCCGTGATGATGAATCTTTCGCTGGTGCGCGGCGGGTTTGAGCGGGAGGAGACGCCGTATGCGGTATCGGAGCTGATCGCGGGCACCATGAGTGCGGAGCGACCGCTGCTGCCGGCACCACATCAGGTGATCGCAGCCTTCGTCGATTCGGTGTTCGGTTATGCGCCGACGGCGCCGCGCAGCCTCGTCTATCATTCCACCGTAACGTTGTCGGCGACGTTGCTTGGTTTCGTGCTGGGCGCGCTGTTTGGTATTGGCCTCGCGCTGATGATCGTGCACAGCCGCGTGCTGGAGAAAAGCCTGCTGCCCTGGATCATCTGCTCGCAGATGGTCCCGATCCTGGCGCTGGCGCCGATCTTCATCGTGGTGCTCGGCGCGATTGGATTGCAGGGCCTGCTGCCGAAGTCGATCATTTCGGCCTATCTGTGTTTCTTCCCGATCACGATCGGGATGGTGAAGGGTTTTACCGCGCCCGATCCGATGCAGCTCGATCTGATGCGGACATGGTCGGCGACGCCGAGACAGGTGTTGGCAAAGCTGCGCTGGCCGGCGGCCGTGCCCTATCTCTTCGCCAGCCTCAAGGTCGCGATCACGATCTCCCTGATCGGTGCCATCGTGGCCGAGCTGCCGACCGGCGCCGAAGCCGGCATTGGCGCGCGACTGCTCGCGGGCTCTTACTATGGCCAGACCATCCAGATATGGGCAGCGCTGCTGGCGTCGGCAATCCTCGCCTCGGGTCTGATTGGACTGGTGGACCTGACCGAACGCGGCGTCGCGCGGCAAATGGGGATCCGGCCTTGAATCCACGAAGGCGCAGATTGGGATTTATTCTTGCCGCCGCAGGCGTGCTGTCGGCGCTGTTCTTGCCGCTCTCGAGCGAGGCTGTCGCCACCTTGTCGGCGCGGCCGATATTGTTGGCATTGACGCTCGCAGCGGCGCTGCTGTTCGCCGCTTCCGCCTGGACGGGCGGATCGCGGGCCATCGCGCTCGGCTTCGCGGGCGTGTTATGCGGAGCCGCGACACCGCTTGTCCTGCTGCGCGATCCTGGCATCGGCGGGTCGGCGGCGGCGGGCTTTTGGGCACTGGTGCTCGCTGTCTGGCTGGGCGCCGGGCTTTGCGTGGTCGAGCTTGCCTCTCAGCGTCCGCGCGGCGACGGCGCGCGCCGCGCGCTAAACCTTGCTGTTCCCCTGCTGTTCGGGGCGGTAGTGTTCTATCTCTGGGAAGTGCTGGTGCGCGGCTTCGGCGTCCCGCCGGTGCTGATGCCCTCGCCAAGCGCCGCGGCGATACGGTTCGTATCGTCGCTGCCGATCCTCGGACAGGATTTCGTCCAGACCTTTGTTCGCGGCGTATTGATCGGATACGTCATCGGCTGTGGTGCGGGCCTGCTGGTCGCGATCGTCGCGCAGCGTTTTTCTTTCCTCGGCCGCGGCCTGCTTCCGCTTGGCAATTTCTTTTCGGCATTGCCGTTGGTCGGCGTGGCGCCGATCATGGTGATGTGGTTCGGCTTCGACTGGCCATCGAAGGCCGCCGTCGTCGCGCTCGTGACATTTTTTCCGATGCTGGTGAATGCGCTGGCCGGATTATCCGCATCCGGTCACATGGAGCGCGATCTGATGCGATCCTACGGTGCGGATTATTGGCAGACGCTGATGAAACTTGATCTGCCGGCAGCGCTGCCCTTCATTTTCAACGCCCTGAAGATCAACGCCACGCTGGCGCTGATCGGCGCGATCGTTGCCGAATTCTTCGGGACGCCGACGCAAGGAATCGGCTTTCGCATCTCAACCGAAGCCGGGCGAATGGCGATCGATATGGTGTGGGCTGAAATCGCGCTCGCCGCGATCGCGGGAATGGCTTTTTACGGATTAGTCGCGCTCGCCGAGCGCGCGACCACTTTTTGGCATCCATCCTATCGAACCTGACTCGGCGGGTTCTCAAGCTTTTCGGAGTATTGCATGAAGAACATAGTGGCACTCACAGCAGGCGTGACGATGGGCTTGTCATTGGCGACTGCGCAGGCGGCGGACACGGTCACCATCCAGCTGAAATGGGTCTCGCAGGCCCAGTTCGCCGGTTACTTCGTGGCCAAGGAAAAGGGTTTCTACAAGGACGCCGGGCTTGACGTCACGATCAAGCCGGGCGGTCCGGATGTAGCGCCTCCGCAGGTGATTGCCGGCGGTGGCGCCGATGTTGTGGTGGACTGGATGCCGTCGGCCCTGGCGTCGCGCGAAAAAGGCGTGCCGCTGGTCAATATCTCGCAGACGTTCAAGAAGTCCGGCCTGGAGCTGACATGCCGGGCCGAAACCGGCATCAAGAAGCCCGCGGACTTCAAGGGCAAGACCATCGGCATATGGTACGGCGGCAACGAGTATCCATTCCTGTCCTGGATGTCGAAGCTCGGCTACAAGACCGACGGCTCGCCAACCGGCATCAAGATCATCAAGCAGGGCTTCAACGTCGATCCGCTTCTGCAGAAGCAGGCCGATTGCGTTTCAACGATGACCTACAATGAATATTGGCAGGTGATCGATGGCGGCTACAAGCCGAGCCAATTGGTGGTGTTCAAATATGAGGACGAAGGCGTCGCCACGCTGGAGGATGGTCTTTATGTGCTGGAGAAGAACCTGAAGGACCCGGCGTTCGTCGCCAAGATGGCAAAATTCGTCAAGGCGTCGATGAAGGGGTGGGACTATGCCAAGAAGAATCCGGATGAAGCCGTGAAGATCATCCTGGCTGGTGACTCCACTGGCGCCAAAACCGAAAAGGACCAGAAGCGGATGATGACCGAAATCGGCAAGCTGCTCGGTGCCGCCGACGGCAAGCTGGACGTCAAGGACTACGACCGAACGGTTGCCACGTTGATGTCCGGCGGATCGGATCCCGTCATTACCAAGAAGCCCGAGGGGGCCTACACCTTCGCGGTCTACGACGCGATGAAGTAATTGGCCCGAAGCGTTGATGCTGAGCGGGCGGCCGGCCGATTTTGCGGCTTTCGATATCGAAAGCGAGCCGCACCAACTGGCGGTTTGATCGAGCATGCATCCCGATAATCGGAAGAGGACATATTATGTGATCGTGACGCGCCGCGGCGACGGTGCTTGTCCCTTCAGTTGGGAAATCCAGCGCCGACGCGAAGCGATGGGCGTCAAGGTTTCCGGCTCTGGCTATCGCTCATATCGAGCGGCCCACGAAGCCGGAAACCAGGCGCTGGACAAGTTCCTGGACGACCTTTCCAGGGAAGGCGGAATAAGCCGTTAGAGTCTGTTTCAACTGAGTTGAATCAGACTCTAACGTTATCTTTTTGTGTGAGCATGATCTCCGGGCAAACGCTTCGCGTTTGTCCCGAGGGAAAACCGGTGTCCACTTTTTCCGGATCATGCTCCAGCCGGCCGCCGTTCTCGCAGGCACGATCGACGAAGTTCATGGTTTGCCGGTCTTGAAGGCTTCGAGAACCTTTGCGCAGGTTGATCCAGATCTGGTGCACCAGGCCTGCTGCGCCGCTGCTGCTCCAGATTGAAGCACTGCGACGACGGCGGGAGCAGGGCTTGAGTCAATTGTGACGCCATTCTGGCGCATCCGCTGATAATTCTCTTGCAGCCGGGTAGACAGGGCCAACCACAATTCAATCTCAGTCTGGTGGCTGGCGGTATCGACCGCTTCTCGCAGGTCGGGGGTCAGTCCGTCGTAGATTGCCTGGTTAACGCTAGCGACTGAGAGCGGCAGCGAATAAGTAATTTCGCTGAAATAGGGCAGGAATTCCCAAAGCTTGCGACCGGTACCACCGTCTCCCGACGACAGGACCGCATTGATACTGCCTTCGGCCAGCTTCGGCATCGTATCCGCAAAGCTGATTGACGCGGCCTTGGCGCCGGCGCTGGCAAAAACTTCACTTGATGTCTTGTCATAGGTGCGGATCGAAAGACCCGTCAGATCTGACGGCATCTTCAGCGGGCTCTTCGACCAGATACCGGAAGGCGGCCATGGCGTCAGATAGAGCAGTCGTTGGCCCTTGTTCTGCAAGGCGGTTGCCAGGAATGGCCGCGCGAGGTCGGCAAGCCGCCTTGCATCCGCAATCGACGTCACCAGAAACGGCAGCGAGGGCAGGGCAAAGATCGCATCTTCGGCTTCCAGCGCGCCGGCAAACGCGTCGCCGGCCTGAACCCGGCCTTCCGCAATCGCGGCGAGCATGCCAGCCGATCGAATTCCTCCCGAAGCATCGAAGCTCGGCCTGATCTGGAGTTTTCCTGCGCTTGATTCGGCGACGTGCTTTGCGAACGTCGTCACGCCAAGCCCCGGCATGGCGCTTTGCGGATACTCCGTCGCCATATCCCAAACAGTCTGGGCGCGAGCCGCAGCCGGATGCAGCAGCAGGAGCACACCGGCCAGCACACGAAAAAGCAACATGGTTTCTCCCGATCCAACAAGCCGGGCCACTTCGCCTGGCCATCATTGCTAGCAGATCAAACAGGAGACGGTGAGAATTTCATGCGCCGATATTTGCAGATGAGATGCCCCCGCTTTCATAACCGTGAGCAAGAATGTCCGATGGATTCAAAAACTGGGATCAAAGTTCAAAACGAAAGCCGGTCGCTGCGGTGGGACCGGCCTCCGTTCAACTCGGCGGTCAGCGACCGGCGGGAGCTGACATCGCGCCGTTTTCATAGCGCGACCAGCCGGGCTCTACCGACGGCGAGGGCCAGCCGTAGAAGGCGTTGGAGTTGCGGATTGGTTCACTCACCGGCGCCGGGGCGCGGTCAGCCTTTCGCGCCTTGTGGTGCTCCGCGGCCGCGGCGATCTGCGCGGTCGATGCCGCGAGCAAGGCCGCACCGAAAATTGTCAGGATCGTCTTTCGCATTATGAATCTCCCTTGTTCAAGCACTATGCGGCGCGCCGAACGGCGTCACGCACGACAGCGCCTTGGCCTGCAGATAGCGATCGGTTGCGCGGATTTTCACGATCCCGCCCATCACGAAACGGCGAGCAAATTTCTTGGTCAAAGATTTTTCGGGCTAAATATTCGGCAGGCGAACAGGCTGGATCGCCTCCTCTTCGGCGATAACCTTGATGGACTTCGTTCAGCCGATCCGGTTCAATGCGGGCTGAATGGTGTACATCTTGCGAGAGAGACCGATGAAGAAGCTGGTTTTCGCAATTCTCCTGATCTCGTCACCTGCATGGGCCCAAACGAAATTGCTGCCCAAAAGCGCGACCGCACGCGCCGATCCCTGCGCGCCCATTGGCCGGACGGCGGACGGCAAACTGGTTTATTCGATGAAGTGCGACAATTTGCCGACGCTGCCGTCACCGCCGCCGCAGGCTGAAATCAGTTCGCCACCGCCCGAGCCGGAAGTGCAGCGAAGCGGAATTTTCGGTTGGTCCTATGAAAGAAAGAGATCTGCCGAATAGTCTCGGCCTTTTCCAGTGCGAAGGGTTACCTTAGCGAGCATCGATGACCGGATTGGCCTTTGCTGAGGGGGACAAAAGGTCCTAGAATCTGCCGGTTGGCTGGAATATTCCTTGCTTCAGGTATCGCCGGTTGCAAACTATTTCGCTGGAGTCTTCCTTCTCAAGCAATACGAGTGTCATGAATGAGCCAACTCATTGTCCACGCCGGCGACTTCACCTTTCAAGCCCGTTTCGAGGAACAACTGGCGCCCAAGACCTGCGCCGCATTTCGTAAGGCGATGCCGTTCGAGAGCCAGGCTATCCATGTACGATGGAGCGGCGAGGGGGTCTGGATGCCGCTCGGCGATCTCGATTTCGGCGTCTCTTACGAGAACCACACCAGCTACCCCGCGCCGGGCCAGATCATCCTTTATCCAGGCGGCATCAGCGAAACCGAGATTCTGCTGGCCTATGGCGGCGTGCATTTCGCCAGCAAGATGGGCCAGCTGGCGGGCAATCACTTCATCACGCTAACCTCAAATCTTGAGAATTTGCCGGCGCTCGGAAAGACCGTGTTGTGGAAGGGCGCGCAGAAAGTCCGCTTCGAGGCCGCGTAAATGGCGGAAGCAAGGTATCCTCGCGATCTCCGCGGCTACGGCCGCAACCCGCCCGATCCGCATTGGCCGGGCGGCGCCAGGATCGCCGTCCAGTTCGTGGTGAATTTTGAGGAGGGTGGCGAAAACAACATTCTGCATGGTGACCGCGCGTCGGAGGCGTTCCTGTCCGACGTGCTGGGGGCGCAGCCCTGGCCCGGGCAACGCCACGCCAATATCGAGTCGATGTTCGAATACGGCTCGCGCGCCGGCTTCTGGCGGCTGTGGCGGATGTTCACCGAGCGCAAGCTGCCGACCACGGTGTTCGGTGTTGCGACAGCCTTGAAGCGAAATCCCGAAATTGTCGCTGCCATGAAGGAAGCCGGCTGGGATATTGCCAGCCACAGTCTGAAGTGGGTTGAGCACAAGGACATGTCGGAAGCGGAGGAACGGGTGGAGATTGCGGATGCGATCCGAATCCACGCCGAGGTCACCGGGCAGCGTCCGCTCGGCTGGTACACCGGCCGCACATCCATCAACACGGTGAAGCTGGTGATGGAAGCAGGTGGCTTCCTGTATTCCTGTGACTCCTATGCCGATGATCTGCCGTACTGGATCAAGGGACCGGCGGGGCCGCACCTGATCATTCCCTACAGCCTCGACGTCAACGATATGCGCTTCGTCAACGCGCAGGGGTTCGGTGGCGGCGATCAGTTCTTCACCTACCTCAAGGACAGTTTTGACGTGCTGTACGCCGAAGGCGAGACGTCGCCCAAGATGATGTCGGTGGGCCTGCATTGTCGCGTTGTCGGCCGTCCGGGCCGCGCGGCCGCGCTGATGCGGTTTCTCGACTACATCATGAATCATGAGAGAGTCTGGGTGCCGACGCGGCTGCAGATCGCGCAGCATTGGCACGCTAACCTTTCGGATCTCGCCGCCAACGCGTTCGATATCGGATCGTAAGGAGCGCAATGCCGCAAAACCCGCTCTCCGATCTGAATGCGTGCAGCAAGGACGACTTCGTCGCCGCGCTTTCGAATATTTTCGAGTATTCGCCGTGGATCGCCGAGCAGGCGGCATCGGTGCGGCCGTTCGCCGGCGTCAAGCCGTTGTTCGAGGCGATGAAGGTTGCGGTCGATCGCGCAGCCCCTGAGCTGCGCCTTGCCTTGATCAAGGCGCATCCCGATCTCGCCAACAAGACCCAACGCGCGGCGGGCTTGACCTCGGAATCCAGCGCCGAACAGAACAGCGTCGGCCTCGACCGGTTGTCGGACGCCGAATATGAGGCATTCGAGCGCGTCAACAATGCCTACCGCGCCAAGTTCGGTTTCCCCTACATCGTCTGCGTCCGGCGCCACACCAGGGATTCCATTCTGCGCGATTTCGAACGTCGCTTGCCGAACGATGCAACGACCGAGGCGCAGAACTCGATCGAGGAAATCTGCCGCATCGCTGCATTGCGCCTCGATCAGCTGGTCACTTCGGACGATCGGCTGGAAGTGCACGGCTGTCTGTCGACCCATGTGCTCGATACCCACAGCGGCCGGCCGGCGGTGGGGATAGCGCTCGAGCTGGTGGAGCTATCCAACCTCGGCGCAAATCGTGTCGTGACGCGTGCGATCACCAACGCCGATGGCCGGACCGATCAGCCGCTGGTTCACGGCCGGCCGGTACCGATCGGCCGTTACGAACTGACTTTCAGCGTCGGGAATTACTTTGCCGGGCGGAAGGTGCCGCTGTCGGATCCGCCGTTTCTCGATTCCATTCCGCTGCGGTTCGCGGTGAGCGATCCCGAAGGCCATCTCCACGTGCCGCTATTGGTCACGCCCTGGAGTTATGCGACCTATCGGGGGAGTTAATTCCCTTTCGTGACGCCCGTGGCACGAAGGTTGCTCCTTATTGGGCCGGACCGGGGTGGAACGAGACCCCTTGCGTATCTACCGGGCGAACTGGAGGCTTTCAAATGCCGCTCATCAAGAACAGATATGGAAAAGGCCGCGTTCGTGTCATGCGGATTCATCGCGATGGCGACAAGCACGAGGTCAGTCAGCTCAACATCAAGGCGATGGTCGAAGGCGATTTTGCACGCGCCTACACCCACGCCGACAACTCCACGGCGGTCTCGACCGACACCATCAAGAATGTAGTCAACATCGTCGCGCGCCAGAATACCGGACTTTGCACCGAGGAATTCTGTCAGGTGTTGGCCAAAAAGTATCTCGACAGCTATCCGCAAGTGGCCTCGGTGGCCGTGACCGCGCACGAGACCAAATGGAGCCGCTTGAGTTTCGGCGGCAAGCCGCATCCCCACAGTTTTGTGCTCGACAGCAACGGCAAGCCATCAGTCGAAGTGACGGCAACGCGTCAGGGATCGACGCTCACTTCGGGCATCGACGGCTTTACGTTCATGAAATCCACCCAGTCGGGCTGGGAGAATTACGTCAAGGATCCCTATACCACGATCCCCGAGACCAATGACCGGATGTGCGCGACCAGCATGGTGGCGTCCTGGAAATGGTCGTCAAAACCGGCGAGCTATCCGGCCACCAATGCGAGGATTTTGGCAACGCTGCTTGAGGTGTTCGGCACCACCTACAGTGCAAGTGTGCAGGACAGTCTGTACAGAATGGGCGAGGCAGCACTTGCCGCGGTGCCGGAAATTTCCGAAATCAGCATGGCGTGCCCGAACATGCATTTCATCCTGATGAACCTGTCGGCGTTCGGGTTGGATAACAACAACGACGTTTTCCTGCCGACCGATGAGCCCCACGGTCAGATCGAATGCACGGTGGGCCGGGGGTGATGTTTCCTAACCCTGCACGTGTTACGGCCCCCACCCCAACCCTCCCCCGCAAGCGGGAGAGGGAGCAGGCAGCATTTCCGGCGCGCATAGACTAAAACGCAGATGTGGTAATCCGCTACACTTTGTTGCCCGTTTGTACGCCGCTTGCCACGCGACGCAGCGAACTCCCTCTCCCGCTTGCGGGGGAGGGTTGGGGTGGGGGCTCTTGGATATTGGAAGCGCTGCGGCAGGCCAAGATCAACTCTGGCCGAACTTCTCATGCAGCAGCGGCCATAACCTATCCGGCTTGAACGGCACCGCCGTAAAGCGAATGCCGGTGGCGTCCGCAAGCGCATTGCCGAGTGCTGCGGCCACCGGGTTGTAAGGACTTTCGCTCATCGATTTGGCGCCCATCGGCCCCAGCGTATCCGTGGTATCCGCGAAAAACACTTCGGTGCGCGGAATGTCCGCAAATGACGGCAGGTGATAGTCGCGGAATTTCGGATTGACCACGCGGCCATCCTCATCGATCACCATTTCCTCGTACAGCGTGGCGCCAAGCGACTGCGCGACCCCGCCCTCGATCTGTCCGCGGCACTGCATCGGATTGGCGACCCGGCCGGCATCCGCGGCGTGGACGCTTTTCAGGATCTTGAGCTCTCCGGTGCCCTTGTTCACGGCGACGCGAAAGCCCTGGACATTGAAGGCCACCGACCTCGGCGTGCCCGCCGATGTGCCGGTCGCACTGAGCGCCTGTCCCCGCGCGTGTGCAGCTTCCGCGAGCTGAGCATACGACACACGTTGCCTGTCGCAGACCGCGGAATCGTTTTCAAGGACGCAGGCATCGGGATTTGTTCTTGTCGCGGTAGCAGCAAATACCCTGAGCTCGTTGGCCAGATTTTCCGCCGCGGCCTGTGTCGCACGTCCGGCGACAAACGTCCCGGCACTGCCATAGGCGCCGGTGTCGTGGCCACCATGCGCGGTGTCGGACTGCAGCAGGCAAATTTGATTGACGGTGGTCGCCAGTGCTGTCGCCGCGATCTGGCGATGCACCGTAGAGGTGCCGTTGCCGAACTCGGCGGTGCCAACGACCAGTTCGAAGCCGCCGTCCTCGCGCAACGAAACCCTGGCATCGGCGAGATGGCCGTCCGGCGGCACCGTGTCGATCATGGTCAGCGCAATGCCTTCGCCGATCAGCCACTCGTCGGAAAGGCTGATCTTCGGTGCTTCGGTCTGCATCGCGCGCTCGACCAGATCGAGGCATTGATCGAGCCCGTAGCTGCCATAAAACACGTCGGTATGCGCCGGACCGGGAGGCGACAGCATCGGATCGCCCGGTTTCACGATGTTGCGGCGGCGGATTTCGTAAGCGCTGATGCCAAGGCCCTTGGCGAGCGCGTCGATCGCGGCTTCCACTGCGAACAGCGTTTGCGGCAAGCCATACCCCCGGAAGGCGCCCGACGGCACGGTGTTGGTATAGGCGACGACGGCATCGACCTTCTTGTTCGGGCAATTATAGACGCCAAGCGACTCGCCGCAGGCATGGAACAGCACCGGGCCGGCATGGTTGCCGTAGGCGCCGGTATTGGAGAGCACGTCGAGCTGTAACGCCGTCAGTTTTCCATCGCCATCGGCGCCCGCCTTCACGGTGATGCGCATCGGATGCCGCGTCGAGGTCGCGATGAATTGCTCTTCGCGCGTCAGTTCAAGCTTGACCGGGCGGCCAGTCTTGATGGCGGCGAGTGCCAGAATATCCTCGACGAACATTTCCTGCTTGCCGCCGAAGCCGCCGCCAACGCGTTCGCAAAACACCCTGACCCGGTCCGGCGCGAGACCAAAAAGTTCCGCCAGCGCGCGCCGCGTCAGGAACGGCACTTGCGTGCTGGAGCGTACGTTCAGGACCCCGGCGGTATCGATCCAGGCAAGGCCGCCATGAGTTTCCAAAGCGGCGTGCTGGACACGCTGCGTGGTGAACGTTCCCTCGTAGGCAACCGCGGCTTGCGCGAGGGCGGCAGCGACATCGCCGAACTCACCGTGGGTCTCCGCCACGATGTTGCGCTGCCCGTTTGCGACCCGCTGCTCCGGCGTCTTGTCGCCGTGGATCAGGGGCGCGCCTGGTGCAATCGCCGAGGCCGGATCGAACACGTCAGGCAGAATGTCGTAGTCGACCTTGAGGCGGCGGCAGCCTTCTTCGGCAGCGGCTTCGGTCTCGGCGACGACGGCGGCAACCTTCTGCCCGATGAAACGGACGACATCGTCCAGCACGCGGGTGTCGTCCGGGTCCATCCAGGCCCTCTCGTGCCGCGCCGTGGAGAACAGCCGATCCGGCGCGTCTTCGAAGCTCAGCACCGCATGCACGCCCGGAGCACCCAATGCCGCCGTCTTGTCGATCGAGATAATTCTGGCGTGCGGATGCGGCGAACGCAGCATCTTGATGTGCAGCAAGCCTTCGATCGCCGTATCGACGGTGTAGCGCGCCGTACCTCGCACCACCTGCGGTCCGGCAGGGGCCGGCAGGCTGCGGCCGAAGGCGGTGCCGGCGGCGGCATCTTCGATATGGGTCTTGCCATTGAGTGCGTCTTCGATCGCGCGGTAGCCGGTGCAGCGGCACAGATTACCTTTCAGCGCCGCGCCGAGATCCTGCCGCTGTGCCTGGTTGAGCGATGCGCAGGTCAGGATCATGCCGGAGGTGCAGAAGCCGCACTGGAAGGCCTGCGCATCGAGGAAGGCCTGCTGCATCGGGTGGATGCCGCCATCGGGTGCGAGCCCTTCGATGGTGGTGACGGCGTGACCTTCGGCGCGGAAGGCCGGCACGATGCAGCTATGTACCGGCTCGCCATCGATCAGCACCGTGCAGGCGCCGCAGTCGCCGGCGTCGCAGCCTTTCTTGACCCCGAAATGGCCGAGTTCGCGCAAAAAAGTCCGCAGGCACTGGCCGGCGTGCGGACTTTCCGAGAACTCCTTGCCGTTGATCTGATAGCTCATGGCCGCGCCGCGCATTGCAATTCGCAGCGAATTTCCTCGGCCAGGCGCAGCGTCATGTGCTTGCGCCAATCCGGCTTGCCGTGAACGTCGTTGTGGTAGAGCGCGTCGGGGATGCGCTGCAGGATCATTTCCCACAGTGCACTCGCTTGTGGAATCTCGGCAAAGGACAATCGAACCGGCCGAGTCGTGGACGCCGTTACCGTCAAGTCCATGGCGCCCGCGCTGCTGATGCTGCCGATCAACAATGCCGCCGACCGGCCGACTGGCGTCAGTGAAATCTGGCGAAAAGCGGCGCGGCGCTTCAACGCTTCGAGAGGGATATCGATCTGCCGCAAGAGGTCGCCCGGCCCGAGTGCGTTCCGCTGGTTGCCGGTGACAAACTCGGCGACGCCGATCTTCTGCTCGCTGCCATCGGCCTTCCAGACCGTGCAGATGCCATCAAGTGCTGCGGTCAGCGCGATCATCGGGCCGGCCGGCAACGACATGCAGAGATTGCCGCCGACGGTGGCGCTCTTCCAGATCTTGAACGAGGCCAAAAACGCGCGGCAGCACTGGTTGATGAGGGGGGCGGCGAGCCACTCGGGCGGGCAGGCCAGCGCGTCAAGCTGCGCCACCGTGCAGGTCGCCGCGATCGTCAACTCGGTCTCGCCGATCGTCAGCGCCGGCCATCTGAAATCGGTGAGATCGATCAGCCGGGTCAGATGGATCTGGGGCTCGGAGAACAGCCAGGTTCCACCCGCGAGCCAGGCATCGCCTGCCGTCCAAACGGGCAGTTGCGCGCGCGTTTGCGGGTGAGCCACTTCAGCGATGGTGTTCAAATCCATGGATATGCCAGAGCTTTCAACGGGATGCTTCTCCCTGTTCAAGTCTTGCAAAACCGACGCCAACTCTCCTTAAGCAATGAGCTGGTCTTTGAATTGCAAGGGCAGGTGTGGCAACGCTTTTCATGCGTACCTTAATCTTTCGGAGAAGCCGCAGGCCATGGACAAAACGCAGGCGATCTGGATCAAGGATCCGTTGGCCATCCTCGCCGATGGCGCGGCACGCGGCATCGTCGTCCGTGACGGCAGGATCGTCGAACTGGTACCGAAAGGCGGTCAGCCGACGACAACGGCGCGGTTCTTTGAGGCGGGCGACCATGTGGTCCTGCCGGGGCTGATCAACACCCATCATCATTTTTACCAAACGCTGACGCGAGCGCTGCCGGCGGCGCTGGACCGCGAATTGTTTCCGTGGCTGCAGGCGCTCTATCCAGTATGGGCACGGTTGACACCGGAATCGCTGAATCTTGGCGTCACCGTGGCGATGTCGGAGCTGCTGCTGTCTGGCTGCACCACCACGACCGACCATCACTACGTTTTTCCCGCCGGGCTCGAGGATGCCGTCGATATCGAAGTGGCCGTCGCCCGGCGGCTCGGCATCCGCGTGTTGCTGACGCGCGGTTCCATGAACCGCTCGCAACGCGACGGCGGGTTGCCGCCCGACAGCGTGGTGCAGGACGAGGACACGATCCTCGCCGACAGCGAACGGGTGGTGGCAAAGCATCACCAGCGCGGCGAGGACGCCATGGTGCAAATCGCACTGGCGCCGTGCTCGCCGTTTTCAGTCACGACGTCGCTGATGAACGCCACGGCAGCACTCGCCGAGCGGCTTGATGTCCGCCTGCATACCCATCTGGCGGAGACCGAGGACGAGAACAAATTCTGCCAGCAGATGCATGGCTGCCGGCCGCTCGATTATCTCGAGCAATGCGGCTGGCTCAACGCGCGGACCTGGCTGGCCCATGGCATTCATTTCAATCCTGAGGAGATCAAGCGTCTGGGCAAGGCGAAGACGAGCATCAGCCATTGCGCCTGCAGCAACCAGCTTCTGGCGTCCGGTTGCTGTCCGGTCTGCGACATGGAAGAGGCGGGGGTCGGAATCGGGCTCGGCGTCGATGGCTCGGCCTCGAATGACGGGTCCAATCTCATGCAGGAGGTGCGTGCGGCGTTCCTGCTGCAGCGGGCGCGTTACGGCGTCGGCCGCGTCAGCCACAAGGACGCGCTTCGCTGGGCGACGAAGGGATCGGCGGCCTGCGTCGGCCGCCCCGAACTCGGTGAGATCGCCGTCGGCAAAGCCGCCGATCTGGCGCTGTTCAAGCTCGACGAATTGCGCTTCTCGGGCCATGGCGACCCGCTGGCGGCGCTGGTTCTGTGCGGCGCGCATCGCGCCGACAGGGTGATGGTCGGGGGAAACTGGGTGGTGTCGGATGGCGCAATTCCCGGTCTCGATATGCCCGATCTGATCCGGCGCCACAGCGCCGCCGCGCGTACGATGCAGGTGGGATGAGTTCAATGTTTGTCCCTCATGGTGAGGAGGCGCGCTTGCGCCGTCTCGAACCATGCGCGTTCGATATCGCCATCCTTCGAGACGCGGCCAAGCGGCCGCTCCTCAGGATGAGGTCAAGGCATGAAAAAAGGGTCCGGGCGCTGCCGACCGAACCCGGTAGTCTCGGAAATATCGAGCCTTACTTGCCAGCCCTACTTCCCGGGAATCTTGTCGTCGATGCCCTTGACGTAGAAGTTCATGCCGAGCACCTGGCCGTCGGCCAGATGGTCGCCGCCCTTGCACTCAACTTCCTTGCCGTCCTGGCCCACAACAGGACATTTGAACGGAAACAGCTTGGCTTCGGTGATGGCGGCCTCGGTCGCTTCAGCCAGTTTCTTCACGTCGTCGGGCATGTTGGTGTAGGGCGCCATCACGACCATTTTCGATTTCAGGCCTCCCCATTCGTCCTCCGACTTCCAGGTGCCGTCGAGTTCGGCCTTGACCCGGGCGATATAATAGGGCGCCCAGTTGTCCATGATGGAGGTGAGCTGCGCCTTCGGTCCGAACTTGATCATTTCGGAATCCTGGCCGAACGCCAGCTTGCCGCGCTCGGAAGCGATCTGCATCGCCGCCGGGCTGTCGGTGTGCTGCATGATCACGTCGGCGCCTTGATCGAGCAGCGCCTTGGCGGCATCAGCCTCCTTGCCGGGATCGAACCACGAGTTCGCCCAGATGATCTTGACCTTGATGCTGGGGTTGATGGTCTGCGCGCCCAGCATCGTCGCGTTGATGCCCGAGATCACTTCCGGGATCGGGAACGAGCCGATATAGCCGAGCACGCCGGCTTTCGACATCTTGGCCGCGATAATGCCCTGAATGTAACGGCCTTCATAGAACCGGCCGGAATAGGTCGACATGTTCTTGTCGCGCTTGTAGCCGGTGGCGTGCTCGAAATGCACGTTGGGATATTTCTTGGCGACCTTCAGCGTCGGCTCCATATAGCCAAACGAGGTCGTGAAGATCAGCTTGTTGCCGGCGCGCGCAAGCTGCTCGATGGAGCGTTCGGAATCCGGACCCTCACTGACGTTCTCGAGAAACGTTGTTTCGATCTTGTCGCCGAACTCCTTGACCACAGCCTGACGCGCGAGGTCGTGCTGGTAGGTCCAGCCGAGATCGCCGATCGGGCCAAGGTAAATAAAGCCGACTTTGAGCTTGTCGGCTGCGGAAGCGCCGAACAGGCTTGCTCCGGCAGCGAGCATCACTGCGGTCGCCGCAATGAGGATCTTTCTCATGGGTTTCTCCTGACACCAAGGGGGGTAGACTGTCACTCCCGATGCGCACGCGCCCCATCGCGCGCGCTTCGGGTATTTATCGATCGGGCACGAACACCGTTCCCAGGGCCGCGGGTGCGGTCGAGACGCCGGGCCTTACGCGTGAAATCAGAACGAGAACAATGACGGTTGCTAGATACGGCAATGCCGACATGAACTGTGACGGAATACCGAGGCCCGCGCCTTGCGCGTGCAATTGAAGGATCGTCACGGCGCCGAACAGATACGCGCCGACCACGAGACGGGCTGGCCGCCATGACGAGAACACCACGAGCGCAAGCGCGATCCATCCGCGGCCGGCGGTCATGCCCGGGATGAAGAACGGCGTATAGGCCAGCGGCAGATAAGCTCCGGCCAGCCCTGCGCAGGCGCCGCCGAACATCACGGCGAACATTCTGATCCGAAGCACGGGATATCCGAGCGCGTGGGCCGAGACGTGATTGTCGCCGACGGCCCGCAACACCAATCCGGTCCGCGTCCGGTAGAGAAACAGCCAGACGCCAATGACCAGCGCCAGCGAGAAATAAACGAACGCATCCTCGCCGAACAGAATACGCCCCACCAGCGGGATATCGGTAAGGCCCGGGATGTAAAGATGCGGAGCCGGCGTTATTTTTTCGCCGACGAAGCCGGCGCCGATCAGGCCGGATAGACCGATGCCAAGGATCGTGAGCGCGAGACCCGTCGCGACCTGGTTGACGGCGAGGCCGAGCGTCATCATCGCGAAGATCAGAGATAGCAACGTGCCCGCGACGATGCCACAGAGGGCGCCGATGATAATCGAGCCGGTGAGCCAGGCGCCTCCGAATCCGCAGGCAGCGCCCACGATCATCATGCCCTCAACCCCGAGGTTGAGGACGCCGGCGCGCTCGGTCACCAGTTCGCCGGTGGCGGCGATCAATAGCGGGGTCGACGCTGCGAGCACCGAAAGAATGATGGCTTCAAGCAGCCCCACGGGACACCTTTCGCGACGGGAAAATCAGCCGGAAACGGTAGAGAATGAGCGAGTCGCAGGCGAGCACGTAGAACAGCAGGATGCCCTGAAACACCTTGGTGACGTCCAATGGAATTTTCATCGCGATCTGGGCCTGCTCGCCGCCAATGAAGGTAAGTGCGAGGAACAGACCTGCAATTAGTATTCCAATTGGGTTCAGGCGTCCGAGAAACGCGACGATGATCGCGGTGAAGCCATAGCCGGGTGAAATGCCGGGCTGAAGGTGCCCGACCGGTCCGGCAACCTCGATGATCCCCGCAAGTCCGGCCAGCGCGCCGGAGATGGCGAAGGTGAGGAGGATCAACTGGTTGGAATTGAAACCGCCGAAGCGCGCGGCGCGCGGCGCTGCGCCGACGACGCGAATTTCGAAGCCTTTGATGGTGCGCCCAAGCAGCACGGTCGCGGCAGCAACCACCAGCAGCGTTATGACCGCGCCAAGATGCAGGCGGCCGCCTTCAATTAGCACCGGCACGGTTGCGACCGGATCGAACTCCGCAGTGGTCGGGAAATTGAACCCGGCCGGATCGCGCCAGGGGCCACGCACGAGATAATCGAGAAAAAGGTCCGCCACGTACACCAGCATCAGGCTGACGAGAATCTCGCTGGCGCCGAACCTGACTTTGCACAGGGCCGGTATCAAGGCATACAGCGCACCCCCCGCGGCGCCGAGCAGCAGCATCGCGGGCATGACCCAAGGCCCTGCGTCGGTGCCTTGGGTTTTGACGGCGAGCCAACTTCCGGCGACGGCGCCGACCAGGAATTGTCCTTCGGCCCCGATATTCCAGACGTTGGCGAGATAGCACAGCGACAAGCCGATGGCGATCATCACGAGCGGGGTCGCCTTCACCGCGATTTCCTGCAGCGAATAGCTATCGGTCAAGGGATCGATAAAATAGACGCCAAGCGCGGAGATCGGATTTTTTCCGAGAATCGCAAACAGGATGCTCATGGTCACAATCGTCAAACCGATTGCGATCAGCGGCGAAACCAGCGCGATCGTGTTCGATCGCTCGGCCCGCTTTTCAAGCACTAGCTGCATGAGCCGCTTCCTTCTGCGCCAGACTGCTTCCGCCCATCAGCAGGCCGAGCTTCTCGCGGGTTGCATCGGCGGTGACCATTGGCTCCGAGAGGCGGCCGTGGAACATCACGGCAATCCGATCGGTTATTTCGGCGAGCTCGTCGAGGTCCTGGCTCGTCACCAGCACGGCGGCGCCGCCCGCGGCGAGATCGAGCAGGGCCTGCCGAATGACGGCGGCAGCACCAGCGTCCACGCCCCAGGTCGGTTGGCTGACCACAAGCACGGCGGGGCTGCGGAGAATTTCGCGGCCGACGATGAACTTTTGCAAGTTGCCGCCGGACAGGCTTGCCGCTTCGGGATCGCGCTTTGCCTTGCGCACATCGAACGCCTCGGTGGCGCGGTCGACCGTCGACAAAGTCGCGGCGGTGTTGACGAAGCCATGCCGGACCATTCCGCTGGCCGCATGGCCGGTCAGCAGGGCGTTTTCGGAAAGCTTCATACGCGGCGCGGTGCCATGACCCAGGCGTTCTTCGGGCACGAAAGCCGCGCCCAGCTTGCGGCGCTGGGTGATGGTAAGATGTCCCGCGGCATGACCGTCGATCGCCACGGTACCGGGATCCTGGGCAAGCCGCTCGCCCGAAAGTGCGGCGAAAAGCTCATCCTGGCCGTTGCCGGCGACGCCGGCGATGCCCAGGATTTCACCCCCCTTCAACTCCAGCGAGATGTGTTCAAGCCTGACGCCGTGAGGGTCGTCCGGCTCCAGGCTGAGATCGTTGACGACCAGGCGCGGCACCGTGGTTTGCCGTCCGGCGGCGGCCCGCACTTCCTTGATGTCGGCGCCGACCATCATGCGGGCGAGCGATGCGGCGGTTTCGAGCTGCGGGTTGCAGGTCGAGATCTTCTTGCCGCCGCGCAGGATCGTGGCCATGTCGCAAAGCCGCTTCACCTCTTCCAGCTTGTGGCTGATGTAGAGGATGGCGCGGCCCTCGGCCTTCAGGCGATCCAGCACCACGAACAGCTGGTCGGCCTCCTGCGGGGTGAGCACCGCGGTTGGCTCATCCAGGATCAGGAATTTGGGGTTCTGCATCAGCGCCCGAACGATTTCGATGCGCTGACGTTCACCCACGGATAACTGCCACACCTCGCGTCTGGGATCGAGCGGAAGCCCGTAAGCATTGGACACTTGCTGCAGACGCGCGGACATGTCCTTGAAGGATTCCTTGCCGTCGAGACCCAGCGCCACGTTCTCGGCCACGGTGAGATTGTCGAACAGCGAGAAATGCTGGAACACCATGCCGATGCCGCGCGCGCGGGCTTCCGACGGCCCGGAGAGCATCATTTTCTCGCCCTGCCAGCGCATTTCACCGTCGCTCGGCTGGATCAATCCGTAGATGGTCTTGACGAGCGTCGACTTCCCC